>Ga0114952_1000085_pt1 | contig 117664 bp, 108 predicted proteins | sample SidtaG_2_FD_87303 | JGI IMG/M metagenome (GOLD analysis project Ga0114952, IMG submission 87303) | Marine algal microbial communities from Sidmouth, United Kingdom - Sidmouth_Asex2 metaG | ecosystem: Host-associated > Algae > Red algae > Unclassified | place: Sidmouth, United Kingdom...
CTCGACGGCGATGTCGACGCGGCCGTGCTGCACGGCCCCGCACTCGCCGCGCTGGAACGGACGACCGACGGTGACGGGTCGGGGAGCGGCCCCTCGAACGGGTTCCGCGTGCTCGCGACCGCCGCCGACCCGCGCGGGCTCGTCAGCGATCTCCTGGTCGGCGACGAGTCGTCGCTCGCCGCGACGAAGACGGCGACGAAGGGCGTGATCCGCGCGATCGATCGTGCCATCGGCTGGATGCGCCGCCATCCCGACGGCAGTGTCGCGCTGCTCTCGGAGGTGTACGCGGTGGAGCCGGAGGACGTCGCCCGCGCCCTCGCCGGCATGACGCTGTTCGATGTCGACGAGAACATGACGCTGCTCCGCGGGGACTTCCAGAAGGCGTTCTCGAGCATGAGCGAGGTGCTCGACACCGGGGGCGACGACCGTGCCCGCGAGGTGCCCTCGGCGAACCGCTACCTCGCGCTGTCGGCACTCCGGCAGGTGGCCGCCGGGCGCTGATCGGTCCCAGGCTCCGCTTGACGGATGCCGACGTGCCCGGGGCCTGGTCCGGCGGCTCGGAGTTGCCGGGCGGACGCCAGCCGCGCTCGGTGATGTCGTCGTCGGCCGGGCGCGCGGACCGGGCGAGACGCGGCTCGATGACCTTCTCGAGCACGATGAACAGCACCGGCGTCGGCAGCCGCGGGCCGAGCCCTCCCCCGCACGCCGTGCACGATCTCCTCGCCGCACGCTCCGTCTTCCGGAGCCGCGGCTCGTCGCTGTGCGGAACTCAGCTCGTCGCCCTCTCCTCGTGATACGCCGAGATGCTCTCGTACACTTCTTCCGGGAAGTCGAGGTCGCGGTAGACGTTGCCGGCGTCCGGGTCGTCCGGATTGGCGAGGATCGGGAAGTCCTGCTTCTCCTCGTAGCCGCGGATCGTGTCGGCGGCGGGCGGGCTGTAGTCGGCCTCGCGCACCTGGCGGACGAGCCCGCGCGCCTTCTCCTCGTCGACGTCCTCGTCCTGGCGGAGCAGGCCGACGAGCTCGTCCTCGTCGACGAAGTGGCGGGCCACGATCGCGAACACGAGCCGCCCGTAGTGGCCGATGTCCTTGCCCTCGCCGAGCGCGTCGAGCAGGTGCGCCATCATCGCGTTCTTCCTCAGGTCTTCCTTCGCCATGCCTCGTTCCTCCGGTTCACGGGCGGCTCCGGAGCGGGCTGCCGCGTGTCGTGCCGCGATCATGGCTCGAAGGCCCCGTCGCCCGACTTGACAGGCAATATGTACAGCACTCGGTCTCGCCTGTCTTCCCCTGGCCTTCGCCGGTGGTCTCTCCCGGCTCCGGGTGCAGGCGCATCGACCGGACGAGACGTGGCAAGCCGTCCTCTCGCGCCCCGCGCTTCCCGCACCCGTTACGCCCGTCGCTCGATCGTCGTCGCCCGGAGACGGGAAGGGGGCGATGGCCGACCCGGTCGCCGAGCGGCGTCCGTGCACGGACGCGTCCCGTGAGAGACTTCGGGGATGAGAGGATTCGCCCGAGTGGCGGCCGCCGTGCCGCACTGCCGCGTCGCCGACGTCGCGCACAACCGCGCCCGCACCCTCGCGCTGTGGCGCGAGGCGGACGTGGCCGGCGCCAACGTCGTCGTCTTTCCCGAGCTCGGCCTGTCGGGCTACAGCGTGCGCGACCTCGCGCTGAACACGACGCTGCTCGATGCCTGCGAGGACGCGCTCGGCACGCTCGCCGCGGCCGGATCGGCGCTCGCCCCGCTCGCGATCGTCGGACTGCCGCTGCGGATCGCGCCCGGCGATGGCCACGCCGGCTTCCCGTGCGGCGGCCTGTACAACGTCGCCGCCGTGCTGCAGGGGGGCCAGGTGCTCGGCGTCGTGCCGAAGTCCTACCTGCCCGACTACCGCGAGTTCGAGGAGTCACGCTGGTTTCGCCCGGGCACCGACGTTCCGCCGGGCGCGACCTGCCGCCTCGCCGGCGAGACGATGCCGTTCGGCACCGATCTCCTGTTCCGGGGCACGCTCCCGGAACTCGTCGTCGGGGTCGAGATCTGCGAGGACCTCTGGGTGCAGTCGCCGCCCGCCGCGGAGCTCGCCTCGGCCGGCGCGACGGTGCTCTGCAACCTCTCGGGCTCGCCGTTCACCGTCGGCAAGGCGGAGCTGCGGCGCAACCTCGCCACGTCGATGTCGGATCGCGGCAAGTGCGCCTACGTCTACGTCGCCGCCGGCCCAGGCGAGTCCTCGACCGACGTCACGTTCGACGGCGACGCGTTCGTCTGCGAGAACGGCAGCGTGCTCGCCGAGTCCCGCCGTTTCCTCAGGAGCGACCAGCTCGTCGTCCAGGACGTCGACCTGGAGAGCCTCGCGTTCGAGCGGCGCTCGACGACGACGTTCGGAGACTGCGCGCGGGCGCAGTCGCGGTCGCGGGCCCGCGCCTGCCGTCACGTGCCGTTCGCCGCCGCCGAGCCTGCGGGCCTCGTGCGCGACGTCTCGCCGACCCCGTTCCTGCCGAAGGACCCGGCCACCCTCGCCACGCGCTGCTGGGAGATCTTCGAGATCCAGAGCAACGCGCTCGCGACACGCATGGCGGCCATCGGCGAGGGGGACGCCTCGCCCCGCCTGGTGCTCGGCGTCTCCGGCGGGCTCGACTCGACCCAGGCCGCCCTGGTCGCCGCCGCCGCGCTCGATCTGGCCGGCCGCCCGCGCGGCGAGCTTCTCTGCGTGACGATGCCGGGCTTCGGCACGAGCGACGGCACGCGCTCCAACGCCGAGACGCTAGCCGCGGCGCTCGGTGCCTCGTTCCGCGAGATCGGCATTTCCGAGGCGAGCCACAGCGTGCTCGGCGCGGTCGATCACCCGGCGGCCGAGGAGACCGGGAACGTCGCGGCGCTGCTCGCTCGGTTGCGCGAGAACCCGGCACTCGGCGACGTCACCCTCGAGAACGCGCAGGCGCGGCTCCGGACGCTGGTGCTGATGACGCTCGCCAACGACGTCGGCGGCATCGTCGTCGGCACGGGAGACCTGTCCGAGAAGGCGCTCGGCTGGTCGACCTACGCCGGCGACCACATCGCGATGTACGACGTCAACGCCGGCATCCCGAAGACCCTGATCCAGTTCGTCATCCGCTGGGTGGCGAACGAGCGGGCAGCGACCTGGAGCGACAGCGAGGCCCTGCGGGAGACGCTGTTCGCGATCCTCGACACGCCGATCTCCCCGGAGCTGCTGCCGCCCGATGCCGCCGGCGAGATCGCCCAGCTGACCGAGGAGACGCTCGGTCCCTACGAGCTGCACGATTTCTTCCTCTATCACTTCGTGCGCCATGGCGCCCGCCCCGCCCGCCTGCTCGATCTCGCCCGCGCCGCCTTTCCCGCCTCGCGCCACGACGACGCGACGCTGGTGCGCTGGCTGACGAAGTTCGCGTGGCGTTTCTTCACCCAGCAGTTCAAGCGCTCGTGCACGGCGGACGGGCCCAAGGTCGGCAGCGTCGCGCTGTCCCCGCGCGGCGACTGGCGCATGCCGTCGGACGCACGGCCCGACGCCTGGCTTGCGGACATCGAGGCCTGGTCGTCCGCGAGAGCCCCGGAGAAAGAGGCCTGAAGCGGTGACGGACGGCAGGACCGGCAGGAACCCGGAAAAGCGGGCGCCCCCCCCCTTGTCGACATCGACGTGCGACGCAACCCGGATCGGATGACGTGCCCGTTCAGACACTTCGGGTGCGGGCCCGCTCGAGACTCGTCGCGCGCGCGTCGTCCTCGTTCCTGCGACCCGTCCGGTACCAGTCGAAGAACTCGCGCACCATCTCCTTCTCGAGCGAGTTGATGCGATCGGTGGGGCAGAAGACGGTGATCGTCGTGACGATCTTGGCCAGCTCGTTGGTGGAGAACTCGACCGACGGGCGAGCGTCGGGGATGTCGATGCCGGTACGCTTCTCGAGCATCGCGTTGTAACGCTGCGCGGTCTCGGCGAAGGGAGCGGTCAGCGCGAGGATACGCGCTTCGAGCTTGTCCTCGGCGTCGATCGGGAAGGCGTCCGGCTCGATCGTGATCGAGAAGCTGTGGAACTGGTAGCGACGCAGGAAATTCTGGTTGATGACGCTCGAGGACAGGAACAGGCTGTTCGGCACGACGACCGTGCGGCCGGTGCAGGTGTAGCCGCGCGGCTCGATCTCCTGCAGTTGCGTGCTGAGGAGGTTCTTCTCGATGACCTCGCCGAACTGGCTCTGCACGCTGATCCAGTCACCGATGACGAAGGCGTTGGCCGAGCGCGAGAGCAGTGTTCCGAGCAGACAGAGCAGAAGCTCCTTCGTCGCGATGACGATGGCCACGGCGATCGCCGTGATCGACAGCGCGAACTCGTGCAGTTGCGGCAGCCACAGCGAGACGAGCACGACGAAGATCGCCGCGATGCTCGCGTGATGGATGGTCGATATCCGCCGCCTGTGCTCGGGCGAGAGGATGTCCGTCGAACGCCGGATCAGGATGATTCCGAGCTGGCGCAGGCCAAGAACGCCCGCGACCACGATCAACGTGAAAAGCGCGCGGTTGATCTCGACCCAATCCCAGAATCCCATCGTCCCGGCTCATCCCAGTCGCCACGTCCACGGCGCACGTGAGCGGCGCCGTGCGGACGCTCGAAGCATACGCGAGCCGTTCGACGGGTGCGTGTCCGCACGACACCTCGGGGCGTCCCGCACCGGCTCGCCTCTCGCGGGCAGGGCGAAGGCGGGCGCCGGCACGGGCGCCGGCACGGGCGCCGGCAAACGGACACCGCACGTCGACTTCCCGTGCGGCGCCCGTGCCGGAGATCAGAGCGCGCTGGCCCAGTCGTTGACTTCCTGCTCCGCCTGCTCGCGCTCGATGCCGTACTTCTCCTGCACGAGCACGACGAGCCGATCGCGATCGCCGCCGGTGCCGAGGATGTCCTCCTCGGTCAGATCGGCCCAGCGATCCTTGACCAGTCCGGCGGAGTTCTGCCAGTCGCCCTGCATCGCCGTCCAGCCTTCGTCGACCTCGGCCATGACATCGGCCGCAACATCCTCCGTGGCCGTGGCCACGGGCTCGATCGCCTCCGTCGGCTCCGACGTCTCGACAGCCAGCGGTTCGGCGTCGACCGGATCCGCAACCGTCGGGTCGGCAGAGTCGGGCTCGCCACCGCCGCAGGCGCCGAGCGCCAAGGCAAGCGACAGGGATACAGTGATCGGTGCAAGCTTGAGAATCATGGTCGTCTCTCCCGAGAAGGGGTGATCGGTGAATGACGGCGCGTCACGATGACCGCTCGCCCGCCATGTACCCACCTTAGGGACGCCGGCTACCGAATCGCCTTACAGGGCGGAAGACTGGCAGAATATCCACGGAGGGAGCGCCGCGCCGGCATTTCGTCGTGCGGCGTCGGAAATCCGCCGCCGCGCACCGCCCGCCAGGCAGGCGCCGGACCGACCGGCCGCACGATCAGGAGCCCCACCATGCCTGCCGACCACTCCGTCACCGGCCGCTGCCTCTGCGGCCGCGTCACGCTCGTCGCCGAATGTCCGGGACGCGATGTCGTCTACTGCCATTGTTCGCAGTGCCGGCGTCAGAGCGGGCACTTCTACGCCGCGACCGATGTCCTCGACGAGCACCTGACGATCGGCGACGACGATGCGCTCGCCTGGTACGCCGCGAGCGACGAGGCGAAACGCGGGTTCTGCCGCCATTGCGGCTCGGCACTGTTCTGGAAGGCCGACGGCAGCGCACGAACCTCGATCCTCGTCGGCTGTCTGGACGCGCCGACCGGTCTCGTCGGCACGTCGCATATCTTCACCGCGGACAAGGGCGACTACTACGAGCTCGACGACGGCCTCGAGCGGCACTCGGGCGATGCCTGAGAACGCCGAAGTCGGGTGGCGAGCTCGGCGACGTGCGGGTCGGCGAACCCCAGTCGCTCGAGCCCGTCGGCGAGCGACAGCACGTAGTCCGCGTTGGTACCGCTCGGCCCCGCGCTCGAGCGGATCGTGGCGGCGAGCTCGTCGAGCGGAGCGGGGCCGAGCCACGACGGGTTGAGCGGTGACGCCACCCAGGTGGTAGCGGTCACGCGTCGTCCGTCGTCGAGGTGCAGCACGAGGCGCTCGCGGACGTAGCCGTCCTTCTCGCGGTGATCGAGCCGCGCGAGCGTTTCTTCGGCCCGCTCGTCCGCGATGCGCCAGGCCATGCCCTCGCAGCGCCCGCCCGGCTCCGGCACGAGCGTGACGACGCGGCCGGGCGCACCGGGCACGCCGCGGTGATCGTGCGAGCCCTGCCAGAAGCGTCGTGCCCGGTCCGTCACGCGTGCCGTGCGGCGCTCCGCCCAGACGAAATCGGGACGCCAGATCAGCGAACCGTAGCCGAAGATCCAGAGCGGACCGCGTTCGGTCGGGCCGCGTTCGGTCGAGGCACGAACGGTCGTACCGTCGTCGGCCGGGTCGCGAACGGGAGGCACGGGCGCGCTCAGCGCAGCCAGATCTCGAGCGTACCGCTCTCCGGGAGCGGGCGGTAGAACGTCAGGTCGCGCACCCGCACATCGCCGAACAGAGGCTCGAGTGTGGTGCCGAGCTCAGCCGCCATCGCGGCGTCCCCGACGTGGAAGAAACGCACCTGATCGATCGAGGTGGTAGCGTCGACGGAGCGCCGCTCGACCTTCTCGGCACCGAGTCGTCCGAGCATTTCCTCGACGAGGGCGGCTGTCTGCGTCCGGGCGGACAGCGAGTGCACGACGATGCGCGAGCCGTCGCGCCAGTCGCGCGACGGTGCCGCGTCCGGTACCGATGGTCCGTCGCCGCGACGCGGCTCGATCCAGCGCGGGCGGAGCGTCACGCCGGCCGGGGCTTCGCCGGCCGGCACGGGTGCGATCGCGCCCGTCACCGCGGCAGCGCCCGGATCGACGAGCGTGCCCGCGTTCGCACCGGCGGTCACGCTTGTCTCCTTCGCACCGATGCCGTCACCACTGCTGCCACCATCGTCGGCCGACGCGCCCGGCACGGACGCGCACGCGAGCACGAGCAGGATAGCGCCCGCGGGTGCTTTCGAGGTGGCACGAGCGAAACGCCGTGGCCCGTGTCGCGGCGATGACCGCCCCGTCGACTGTTGCATCTTCTACCTCGATCGTCGGTCGACCCCGTCACCGGGTCGGACGGAACCGGTCGGCCCCACCGTGCCGCGCACCTTAGCTCGCGAGCCGACGGCCCGCCGTGACCGGTATCACGCGCCCGGGACGACCATCGGGTGAAGGACGGGTGAAGGACGTTCATCCACGCGTCACTCACGCGCGGGCCCGCGACGGGCGGCACGTACGGCTCGCCCGAGCCGGTAGCATGTCCCCATGAGCACTCCCGAACAGACATCGGATTCATCGACACCCGAGCAGTCGGAACCCGAGCGGTCGGAACCCGAGCTACCGGCGTCCGGGCTGCCGGCGTCCGGGCTGCCGGAGGACGCGGCCACCCTGCTCGCCGCGGCGGCCACGCGGATCGTCGCGGGCACCACGGCCGACACTTTCCTCGCCTGGTTCGTCGCCGAGGCGCCGACGCTTTCGCCGGAGCTGCAGGGCTGGCTGCGCACCGCCCGTGGCGAATCGCTCGACCGAGGCTTCGGGCGCGCGCTGTGGAACCGGTTCCCGCGCCCGGAGACACGCTTCAGGCCCTGCCCCCTGCCCGCCGTCGGGCGCAACGATCCCTGCCCTTGCGACTCGGGCAGGAAATTCAAGCGCTGCTGCCTGGCGACCGAGCCTTCGGTCGAGACGATGGCGAGCCTGCCGCTGTTGCTGTACGTGCTCGACGCGCTGCCGGACGATGCGCTCGACGCCGCCGATATCTCCGCCGCCGACCCCGATGACCTGCTCGAGGCGCTGGACGTCTGGGGAGAGGAAGGTGCGGGCGAGCGCGTCGTGCGTCTCGTCGCGCCGTTGTTCGGGTCGAGCGATCCGGCGAGTGACGAGGCGGGTGACGAAACCGGTGATCGAACGGACGATCGAGTCGACGGTCGGGCAGACGGTCAGGCGGACGGTCGGACAGGCGGGCGGGCGGGCGGACAGTCAAGCCGTCGGGAAAGCGGGCGGACAGGCGGGAGGCGCCTTCCGCGGCACGCTCCGGAGCTTCTAGAGACGCTGTTCGATCACTGGCCTTCCGGGTATCGCGAGACGCTCTTCGCCACCCTGAGCGAACGATGGTCGAACCACCGCGACGACGCGCTGGCGAGCATCGCGACCCTGACACGCGTGCGCGCGAGCATCGATAATCCGACGCGCGCCCGCGCGCTGCTGAAGGAGAGCGCGCGCCGATTCGCCGGCCACCCCGAATTCGACGAGATCGAGATCGATCTCCTGAACGCGGAGGGCCGGGTGGAGGAGGCCGTGCGACTCGCGACGACGCTCGGCGAGCGGCTGGTGCGTGCCGACCCCGCCGACCCGATGCTCGCCGATCACGCCGAGGCGCTGCTCGAACGGGCGACCTGGGTCGATCCCGAGTTCGCCCTCGAACGCGACCGCGCTGGCGACGACGTGCTCGATCGCCTGATCGTGCTGCTCGAGGAGACGCCACCCGCACCGGTCGCCGGCTCGCACGCGCCGATCGCCGCCGATCGCGAGCTCGTGCTCGCGCCGAGCACCACCCTCGCCCTGGTCGAGTCCGCCTGGCAGGGGCGGTTCGGAGGAGCGGATCGCGACACGTCTTCCGCCGACGACGGGCATGACGGGCACGATGCCGGGGGCGACGACGACGCGCGGGACGACACGCTGACGAGGATCGTCGAGTTCCTCGACGACGAACCGCTCGCGCTGTCGAGCTTCCGCGTGCTCGACGCGCTCGCGCGCGAAGCAGGCGGCTGGGGGCACGAGCCGTGGGCCGACGCGTTGCAGGTCCGGGTGCTGGAGCGCAGCGAGACACTGCTCTATCGGCATGTCTCGCGCGAGGTGGGGTTCGAGACCCCGGAGGGCCTGCCCGACTGGGACGCGATGGTCTGGGACACCGCGCCGCGCGTGTCGTCGGCGCACGCGGTCAACCGCGAGGCGCTCGACCTGCTCGCGGGCCTGATCGCCTGGCATCGGGCGGCAGGTTCCTCGCCGGAAGATCGCACGGCGACGCTGCTCGGCGCCCTGCAAGGGCTCGACCGCACGGCCTAGGACGAACGCGATGTTCTACAACGACCTGACGAGACGTCTGGATTTCGCACCGGATTCGGTGTGGACGGCGCTGTACGTGGCCTGGGTCGTCGGCAGCACCGTGTTCCTGCTGCTCCATCGCCGGCGTCCGACCACGACACTCACGTGGTTGCTCGCCTTCTGGACGATCCCTCTCCTGTCGGGGCTGGGCTACTTCCTGTTCGGGCCGCGTCGGCTCGACGACGAGAGCGGGCTCCGCCAGACGGCCCGGCGCCGCGCCGCCGAGGTCGTGCCCGAATCGCTTCCCGAGCTGCCGGCGGACTTTCTCGCCGAGTGCCCGTTCGCCGATCTCGCCCGCGTGCCACGCGCGCTCGGCGATCGCGATCCCGGCCCGCGCCGGGCCACCGCCATGACGCTCTACCGCGACGGCGAAAGTGCCTTCCCTGCGATCGAGCGCGCGTTCGACGAGGCGCGCGAGACGATCAACCTCGAGTACTACATCTGGCAGCCCGACCGGATCGGCACGCGCCTTCGCGACCGACTCGTCGCGTGTGCCGGGAGCGGCATCGCGGTACGTCTCGTCGTCGACGCGCTCGGGGCGAAGAACTGCGACGCGGACTTCTGGAAACCGCTTCTCGTCGCGGGCGGCGAGGTGCGGCGCTTCAACCCGCCGCACCCGCTGAAGCCGCAGCCGGGCAAGATCAACTTCCGCAGCCATCGAAAGATCGTCGTCGTCGACGGGCGGATCGCGTTCACCGGCGGCATCAACGTCAACGACCAGGACACCGCGCACGACGGAGCGCCCTGGCGTGACACGCACGTGCGCGTCGACGGCACGCCGGCGCTCGACCTGCAGGCGGTCTTCCTCGACGACTGGCTCTACGGCCTGCCGCTCGAGCAGGGCGATCGCCGACCGTCGGGGCCGGGTCACCTCGCGGGCGACGGCGAGGGACCGCCGTTGCCGGACGGTGTGGAGCACTGGTTTCCCGACCTTGCCGAGGGGCGGGGTCCGTGGGTGCAGGTCATCGACTCCGGTCCCGACGAGGAGTCGTTCGACATCCATCTCCTGATGTTCACGGCGATCACCTCGGCGCGCACGCGGCTGTGGATCACGACGCCGTACTTCGTGCCGGACGAAGCCATGCGGACGGCGCTGGCGAGCGCCGCCTCGCGCGGTGTCGACGTGCGCCTGATCCTGCCCGACAAGAGCGATTCGCGCCTCGTCGAGGCGGCCGCCGAGACCTACACGCGGGACATCGCCCGCCGTGGCGCCCGGGTCTGGCGCTACACGCCCGTCATGAACCACAGCAAGGTCATGATCGTCGACGACGCCTTCGCGATCGTCGGCACCGCCAACATGGACAACCGCAGCTTCCGGCTGAACTTCGAGCTCGTGCTCGCCGTGCACGACGAGGGCGTCACCGCCGAGCTCGCCCGGATGTTCGAGGACGACCTCGGAGAGTCGCGGGTGTTCCGTCCGGACGCCGAGACACCCGGGTTCGTCGGGCGCCTGATCGAGAACGCGTCGCGTCTCCTGTCGCCGCTGCTCTGAGTCTCAGGCGCAACCGGTTCGACGTCGTGCGACGGACACGCACGACAGTTTAAGCTTGCGCGCCTCCCTTCCCTCCCCCGACCCATCGGTACCCGCTCATGAAAGGTCAGCTCGCCCTCGTCACCGGCTCCACCAGCGGCATCGGCCTCGGCATCGCGCAAGCGCTCGCCGCCGCCGGCGCGAACATCGTCCTGAACGGCTTCGGCGACGCCGACGAGATCGAGCGCACCCGGCGCGAGCTCGAGAAGCGCCATTCAGTGACGGTGCTGTTCGAGGGAGTCGACCTGACCGACGTCGCCGCCGTCGAGGCGATGTTCGAGCGCCTCGCCGGGCACGGCGGCGTCGACATCCTCGTCAACAACGCCGGCATCCAGCACGTCGCCCCGCTCGAGTCGTTCGAGCCGGCGCGCTGGGACGCGGTCATCGCGGTCAACCTGACGGCGGCCTTCCACACCACCCGTCTCGCGCTGCCGGCGATGCGCGCGAAGGAGCACGGGCGGATCATCAACGTCGCCTCCGCCCACGGGCTCGTCGGCTCGCCGGAGAAGTCCGCCTACGTCGCCGCCAAGCACGGTCTCGTCGGGCTGACCAAGGTGACCGCGCTCGAGACCGCCGAGACGGGCGTCACCTGCAACGCGATCTGCCCCGGCTGGGTGCTGACGCCGCTGGTGCAGCAGCAGATCGACGAGCGTGCCGAGCGCGAGGGGCTGACGGGCGAGGAGGCGAAGCGCGCGCTGCTCGCCGAGAAGCAGCCGTCGCTCGAGTTCGTCAGCCCCGAGCAGCTCGCCGGACTCGTGCTGTTCCTGTGCAGCCCGGCGGCCGACCAGATGCGCGGCGCGAGCCTCGCGATGGACGGCGGCTGGACGGCGCGCTGAGCGGAGCGCCGGACGACGGGTCCGGCCACGCGAGCGGCGCATCGACCGACGGACCACGGAGACGAACCGGGCGACGTATCGGGAGACGAACGGGTCAGTCCGCGAGAAAGCGCCTCACCGTGTCGACCTGATCGGGCGCGATCAGCGTCGGCGCGTGGCCGACGCCGGCGACGGTCTCGAGCGTGGCACGCGGTCCGCGCCCGTCCGGCCCGCCGCGCGTCATGAGCTCGGCCGTGGCGGCGTCGAGCAGGTCCGATTCCTCGCCACGCAGCACGGTCACCGGACAGTCGATCGCCTCCCAGAGCGGCCAGAACGTCATGTCCTCGTCGGGCGGGCGCTCGAACGCCCGCGCGACGAGCGGGTCGAGATGTGAGACCCACTCGCCGTGCGACTCGACGAACTGGTGACGCGAAAGCAGCCGGAACTCCTCGTCGGTGTGCGGCCCGAACGATCTCATCCCGATCCGCAGCGCGGCCTCGGCCGCGGCGAAGTCGGCATGGCGCGTCGTGTCGCCGACGTAACCCGCGATGCGCACGAGCCCGGCGCGGGAGATGACGGGACCGATGTCGTTGAGGAGCAGGCGCTGGATCGGGTGGCCGGGCCGGCTCGCGAACGACATGCCGACCAGCCCGCCCATCGACGTTCCGACCCAGTCGACCGTGGCGCGATCGAGCCGCGCGACGAGCGCCCTGCAATCGGCGACGTATTGCGGGATGTCGTAGAACGCGGCGTCCGGCAGACGGTCCGACAGGCCCCGCCCCGGCATGTCCGGACAGACGACGCGACAGCCCTCGTCCGCGAGCGTCCCGGCGAGCCGGTCGAAATCGCCGCCGGTGCGGGTCAGGCCGTGCACGCAGACGACGGTGCGCCGCTCGTCGCCCGGCGGCAGCCACTCGCGATAGGCGACGCGGTGCCGCCCGCCCGGATGGGCGCAGATGACGTGATCGATGCGCGGTCCGTCGTTCACCGTGCCGCGCCCCGCGTTCAGGCGACCGCTCGCGGCGGCGGGTGCAGGAGCCGCCCGCCGCCGTCCGGATCGTCGGTGAAGAGGCACAGCGCCGACGTGTCGAGCGACAGCGTGGCGGGCTGGCCCGGCGCGCCGGTGAAGCGCCCGGCGAGGCGTGCCGTGACCGGGCGTCCACCGAGCTCGAACGTGACCCAGGCATCGGCACCGGCGTTCTCCACCAGCGTCGGCACGATCTCGAGCGTCGACGTGGCGGTGCGGGCCTCGACGTTCTCGTTCGCGGCCCGACCGTTCGCGGCCCGACCGTTCGCGGCCCGACCGCCCGAGGCCCGTGCGAAAGCCTCGGGCCGGATGCCGACGACGACTCGCGCGAGCCCGCGCACGGCGTCGGGCGACGTGACGTCGAGCGTTCGCCCGTCGTCGAAGGCGAGCGCGCGCGCGTCGTCCCGGGGAGTGGCAGGCACCAGGTTCATCGGCGGCGACCCCATGAAATCGGCGACGAACGTGTTGGCCGGGCGCTCGTAGATCGTCTCGGGGCAGGCGATCTGCTGCACGACGCCGCCCTTCAGCACCACGATGCGCGTGGCGAGCGTCATCGCCTCGATCTGGTCGTGGGTGACGTAGACGATCGACGCACCGGTGCTCTCGTGCACGCGCTTGATCTCGGCCCGCATCTCGACGCGGAGCTTGGCGTCGAGGTTGGACAAGGGCTCGTCGAACAGGAACAGCGCGGGATCGCGCACCAGCGCCCGACCCATCGCGACGCGCTGGCGCTGGCCGCCAGAGAGCTCGGCGGGGCGGCGCTCCAGGGGATGGCCGATCTGCAGGAGCTCGGCCACCTCGGCGACACGCCGGCGGATGGTCGGCTTCGGCACGCGCCGCACCCGCATGCCGAAGCCGATGTTGTCGGCCACGCTCATCGTCGGGTAGAGCGCGTAGGACTGGAACACCATCGCGATATCGCGCTCGCGCGGCGGCACGTCGGTGACGTCGCGTCCGGCGATCTCGAGCCGTCCGTCCGAGACCTCCTCGAGACCGGCTATGCAGTTCAGGAGCGTGGACTTCCCGCAGCCCGACGGGCCGACGAGCACGAGGAATTCGCCCGGTGCCATGTCCACGTCGATGCCGGCGAGCACGACGGTCTCGCCGAAGCGCTTGTGCAGGGCATCGATGACGAGCGCGCGTCCGCCGCCACGACCGTCCACCACCCCGGCCGGGTTCGCGTTCGTCGCCTCGCCGGTCGGTCCGATCATCGATACGGCCGTCGCGCTCATCGGCTGGGTACCCCGTCTCGTCTCCGTCGGAGAGTACCGCTCCGGGCCGCCGTTGCGGAAGCCTCCGCACATCCGTCACGATCGGGCGTCGACAGCCCGAGACGAGCTCCCGTCCATGCAGACGCCCCGCTTCCCCGTCCCCGCCCGTTGCGCCGCTCACGGCGCCACCCACGGCGCCGCGCGGGATGTCCTGCCACTCGCACCGCGGGGTGCCGCCGGACGGGTCCGGCACATCACGCTGGCGGCCGTCGTCGTCGGCGCGTCGCTCGCCACTCCGGCCAGCGCGTTCGAGGACGACACCCTGGTGATCTGGATCGGGGAGAACAAGGCACCGGACGCGATGAGAGCGGCGGTCGCCCCGTTCGTCGAGGATCCCGGCATCGCCGTGCGCATCGAGGAGGTCGAGCCGCTGCCGGACAAGTTCCAGCAGGCGGCGGCGACCGGCGACGGCCCCGATCTCGTCCTCTACGCGCACGACCGCTTCGGCGAGTGGGCCGCGGGCGGGCTGATCGCGCCGGTCGAGCCGGGTGCCGGGTTCACCGACGGCGTGCTGGACACGGCGGTATGGCGCTGACGTTCGCCGTCGGGCTGGCGCTCGCGACGGTGCTGCAATGGCCGCACCTCAAGGGCAAGACGCTCTACCGGATCCTCCTGATCCTGCCGTACGCGGTGCCGTCGTTCATCTCCATCCTGGTGTTCCGCGGCATCTTCAATCAGAACTTCGGCGAGGTGAACCTGATCCTCGAGACCCTGTTCGGCATCCGCCCGGACTGGTTCACCGACGCGACCCTCGCCCGCTCGATGATCCTCGGCGTCAACGTCTGGCTCGGCTACCCGTACATGATGCTGCTCGCGATGGGTTTCCTGCAGGGCGTGCCGGAGGATCAGAAGAAGGCCGCCGCCCTCGAGGGCGCCGGCGCGCTCCGCGTGTTCCTCACGATCACGCTGCCACAGATCCTGCCGCCCTTCCTGCCGCTGCTGATCGCGACGTTCGCGTTCAACTTCAACAACCTCGTGCTGATCCTGCTGCTGACCGGCGGCGGGCCGGACATTCCCGGGACCGTGATCCCGGCGGGGCACACCGACATCCTCGGCTCGTTCACCTACCGCATGGCGTTCGACGACTCGGGCCGCCGGTTCGGTCTCGCCGGGGCGATCACGTTCCTGATCTTCCTCGTCGTCGCGGCGATCGCCTACGCGAACCTCGTCGCCATGCGCCGGGCGACGGCACGGGCGGCGCGATGAGGACCGGCGGCGACCCGGGGACGGGCCCGTGCACCCGGACGGCGAGCTCCCGGCGCGAGCCGGGCGGACCGGGGACGGTGGCGGCGAGGAGCGGACCATGATCGTCGAGAACCCGAGGGAGCTCTTGTGGAGGAAGCTCGCCGCGCACGGCTTCCTGATCCTCTTCATCGCGATCACGATGTTCCCGTTCCTGATGGTCGTGTCGATCTCGTTCCGCACGGGCAACTTCACGATCGGCTCGCTGCTGCCGAAGAACCCGACCCTCGAGCACTGGTACCTCGCGTTCGGGCTCGACTACACGCGCCCCGACGGCACCGTCGTCCGCCCGCCCTATCCGGTGCTCCTGTGGATGTGGAACTCGATCAAGGTCGCGCTGATCGCCGCGTTCGGCGTGCTGCTGCTCGCGACCACGTCGGCCTACGCGTTCAGCCGCGTGCGCTTCCGGGGTCGGTTGCCGCTGCTCGATTCGCTGTTCGTCATCCAGATGTTCCCGACCACGCTCGCGCTGGTCGCGCTGTACGCGATCTTCGACTCGCTCGGGGACGTCTCGCCGCTTCTCGGCATCGACAGCCACTGGGCACTCGTCATCGTCTACCTGTCGGCCGTGACGCTGCACATCTGGACGATCAAGGGGTATTTCGACGGGCTCGATCCGGCGCTGGACAAGGCGGCACAGATCGACGGGGCGACGCCGTGGCAGACGTTCCGGCTCGTGTTCCTGCCGCTGGCCGTGCCGATCGTGGCGGTCGTCTTCGTGCTCGCCTTCATCGGCTTCGTCAACGACTACCCGATCGCCTCGGTGCTGATCCGCTCGCAGGACCAGATGACCCTCGCCGTCGGCTCGCGGCTCTACCTGAACGAGTTCAAGTACCTCTGGGGCGACTTCGCCGCCGCGGCGATCCTGTCGGGCGTGCCGATCACGATCGTCTTCCTGATCGCCCAGCGCTATCTCGTTTCCGGTCTCGCCGAGGGCGGCGTGAAAGGCTGAAGGGTTCGCGCGTGAAGTCGCGGGGCGGAGCATCGACGGCGGGTGTCTCCCGGGTCCGCTCAACCGGTGCCGGCCAGCACGACCGGCGCGTCGTCGCGCAGGAGTTCGGCGATCGGCGCCGGTTCGTGCAGCAGCCATCCCTGCACGAAGTCGATGCCGATGTCGCGCAATCGGTCGAGCACCGCCGGCGTCTCGACGAACTCGGCCACGGTCTTGACGTTCATGACGCGGGCGACCTCGGCGAAGCAGCGCACGGCGGCGGCGTCGAGCGCGTCCTCGGTCAGCTCGCGCACGAACTGTCCGTCGATCTTCAGATAGTCCACCGGCAGCGACTTCAGGTAGCCGAACGACGAGGCGCCGGCGCCGAAGTCGTCGAGCGCGATCCTGACGCCGAGCGCCCGCAGCTCGTTGATGAACGACGCCGCATCGCCGAGGTTGGTGACCGCGGCGGTCTCGGTGATCTCCAGACAGAGCGAGGCGCAGATGCCGCCGCCCGCCTCCCTGAGGCGCGCCAGCGTGTCGCGCTGGAACTTCCGGTCCCCGAACGACTGACCCGACAGGTTGATCCAGAGCGTGCCGACGTCGACCCGGTCGCGGTGTTCGGCCAACCAGTCGATGACGTGCCCGAGCACCCACTGATCGATGCGGTCGATCAGGTTGAAGCGCTCCGCGGCCGGCAGGAAGGCGCCGGGCAGCACCGCCTCGCCGTCGTCCCCGCGCAGGCGGATCAGCACCTCGGCGTGATGATCGGCCGCCCGCGTCTCGTCACCACCCGCGAAGCCCTCCGGCAGCAGGTCCAACGTGCCGATGCGCTGCGCGTAGAGCTCGAACCCGTCGTCGTCGAGCGCCGTCTCGAGGCGGGTCGCCCAGCGCGTCTGGGCGCGACGCGCGTGCATCGCCCGATCGGTCTCGCTCCAGACGTGCAGGCGGTTGCGCCCGCTCTCCTTGGCCGCGTAGCAGGCCGTGTCGGCCGCCCGCACGATGCTCGCGGTGTCCTCCCACGCGGCACTCAGCGGCACCAGTCCGATGCTGGCCCCGATCCGGAAGCGCTCGCCCTGGTGGACGAAGCGGAACTCGTCCATCAGATCGCAGACCTCCTGGGCCACGGCGCGCGCGCGCTCGAGCGGGCAGTGCTCGAGAATGATGGCGAACTCGTCCCCGCCGAGACGCACGAGCAGGTCCTCGGCGCGCACGGTCCGGGCGAGCAGGCGTCCGACCTGCCGCAGGAGCAGGTCCCCCGCCGCGTGTCCGCAGGTGTCGTTGACGATCTTGAACCGGTCGAGATCGATGAACAGGAGCGCGTGCTCGGCATCGCTCCCGCCGAGCGTGTCGTGCAGGCGTTCGAGCGCGCCCTCGAACGAGGAGCGGTTGGCGAGCCCGGTCAGCTCGTCGTGAGTCGCCCGCCAGGCCATCTCGTTGGCCGCCGAGCGCTGCTCGGTGACGTCGTGGAACACCACGACGGCGCCGAACACCTCACCGGTATCGTTCCTGATCGGCGCGGCCGAATCCTCGATCCAGCGCTGCCTGCCGTCGCGGGCGATCAGCATCTTGTCCGCGGCGAGACCGGTGATGCGATCCTCGTCGAGGCAGGTACGCACGAGATCGGGCACCTGCTCGCGCGTCTCCTCGTCGACGAGGTGAAAGACCTCGTCGAGCGGAAGGCCGCGCGCCTCGGCATCGCTCCAGCCGACCATCGCCTCGGCCACGGGGTTCATCCACAGCACGTGACCGGCCGGATCGGTCGTGATGACGCCGTCGCCGATCGAGTGCAGCGTGACCCTGAGGATCTCGTGCTGGCGGGCGAACTCGCGCGCGACGCGGCGCTCCTCGGTCACGTCCTGATTGGTGCCGACCAGGCGCAGCGCGCGCCCGTCGGAGCCGCGTACCGCGCGCGCCGTGCCGTAGAGCTCTCGTTCCTCGCCTTTCGCGGTGACCACCCGGAACGTCAGTTCGCTCCAGTCGAGCTCGCAGATCACCTCGCGCGCGTGCATCCGGAGCCGTTCGCGATCGTCCGGGTGCACGAAACCGACCCAGCGTTCGCCGTCGATCGAGTCCTCGTCGCCGGGCTTCAGCCCGTACAGAGTCCACATCTGCTCGTCCCAGACGAAACGTCCGCTGGCGACGTCGAAGTCCCAGATGCCGATGCCGCCGCTCTCGGTCGCGAGCGACAGCCGCTCGTTGACGCGCTCGAGCTCGCGATGGCTGCTGCCGAGCTCGGAGAGCCGTCGCATCGCGTGATCGGTGACATCCTGGATCGCCCCGGTCAGACGCACCGGCCGGCCTTCGTGGCGCTCGACCGAACCGATCACGCGCACCATGATCCGCTGTCCGTCCACGCGCACCATCGGCACCTCGACATCGAAGCTCTGCCCGCCGGCGGTCGCCCGCTCGACGGCGGTGACGATGATCGGCCTCGCGACCGGGCCGAAGAACGCGTAGCTCTCCTCGAGCGTCGGTCGGTAGCCGGGCTCGTGCCCGTGGATGCGGCAGGTCTCGTCGGACCAGCTCACGCGCCGCTCGGCGATATCCATCTGCCACCCGCCGACACCCGCCATGCGTCCGACGCGACCGAGCGCCTGCTCGTTCTCGCGAAGCATCGCCTCTTGGCGCTTGCGCGACGTGATGTCCTGCAGCGTGCCGTGCACGACGAGCGGCTCGCCGTCGCCGACCGGACGGGCAACCGCGCGATGGAGCACCCAGATCCAGGCCTCGCCCGAACGCACGCGGACATCCATCTCGCGTGTCTCGGCCCGACCCTCGACGAGGGCGGCGAGCCCCTGCGAGAACGTCACGCGGTCGTCGGGATGGACCCGCGCGACCCACGACTCGATGGACAGGCGTCGGCAATCGTCGGAGTCGAGAGCCTGGATCTCGCACCAGCGCGCGTTCACGACGAGCTCGTCGCACGCCGAGTACCACTCCCAAAGGCCGTCGAGGCGGTTGACCTGGAAGTCGGTCGTCATGGGGCTGCTCCCTCGCGATCGCCGGCGGCCCGGACGGGGCGCGGTGGACGGGATTCAAGAGATCCCGTTCCCGGTCGACCTGCAAGAACGGTGCCCGGATCGGTCCGGTGATTCGACGAAACCGGTGCCGCCGGGTGCGGCAGGGAAGCCCGGCCCCTCTCGTCCGGGCGAGCCGTCAGAGCATCCAGAGCACCACGGTCAGCACCAGCGCGCCGAGCGAGAACAGGCTCGCCAGCAGCTTCAGGCTGCCCCGCTCGACCGGTTCGGCCGCGTGCCCGTCGAGCCGATCGTGCAAGCGGGAGGCGGAGCGATGGGCCGCCCAGAAGATCGCCAGCGCGATCAGCACGAACAGCGTGGCGCCGGATTTCGCGAACCAGGCGGGTTCGGTCTTGCCGAAGATCGCGTGGAAGCCGAGCCCGATGCCGCAGGAGGCGAGCCCGGTGCGCATCCAGCCGGCGAACGTGCGCTCGTTGGCGAGCAGCGTGCGGTCCTCCGCCCAGTCGGTACGATCCTGAGCGAGGCTCTGCTTGTCCGGGGTCTCCTCCATCGGCGGTCACCGTACACGAGCGAGGCGGGATGCGCCGGACATCGGGCACCGCCGCGGAGCCCTCCCCGGGGCCGTCCTCCTCAGGCCGTCGTCTCCTCGACGAGCCCCAGTCTCTCGATCATGCGCTCGCGCATGACGAACTTCCGCGCCTTGCCGGTCACGGTCATCGGGATCTCCTCGACGATCTCGACGACGGCGGGGACCTTGAAATGACTGATCTGCCCTTCGCAGAACGCGCGCACGCTCGCGGAAGTGACGTCGGCACCGCCGGCGTCCGCCGCCTTCGGCACGAGCCAGGCGCAGACCGCCTCACCGTATCTCGGGTCGGGGATGCCGAACACCTGCACCTGGGCCACGCCGGGCATCCGGTACAGGAATTCCTCGATCTCGCGCGGGTAGACGTTCTCGCCGCCGCGGACGATCATGTCCTTGACCCGTCCGGTGATGTTGCAGAAGCCCTCCGCGTCGAGCGTCGCGAGATCCCCGGTGTGCATCCAGCCGTCCTCGTCGATGCTTCGCGCCGTCTGTTCCGGCTCGTCCCAGTAGCCCCTCATGACCGAGTAGCCGCGCGTGCAGAGCTCGCCCTGCTCGCCGACGGCGACGGTGTCTCCCGCCTCGTCGACGATTCTCGCCTCGACGTGCGGATGCACCTGCCCGACTGACGACACGCGCTTGTCGAGCGGGTCGTCCACGCCGCTCTGGAACGACACCGGGCTCGTCTTCGTCATGCCGTAGGCGATCGTCACCTCGGCCATGTTCATCGTCGACCGCACCCGCTTCATGACCTCGACCGGGCACGGGGAGCCGGCCATGATGCCGGTGCGCAGCGCCGTGACGTCGGTGCCGGCGAGAGCGGGGTGATCGAGCATCGCCAGGAACATCGTCGGCACGCCGTAGAGCGCCGAGCAGCGCTCGCCCCCGACGGCGGCGAGCGTGCTCGCCGGGTCGAAACCCTCTGACGGGACGATCATCGTCGCGCCGCGCGTCACGCAACCGAGCGTGCCCATGACCATGCCGAAGCAGTGGTAGAACGGCACCGGTATGCAGAGCCGATCGCGTTCGCCCAGGCGCATCGCGCCGGTGACGAAGTACGCGTTGTTGACGATGTTGCGGTGCGACAGCGTCGCTCCCTTGGGGAGCCCCGTCGTGCCGCTCGTGAACTGGATGTTGATCGGATCGTCCGGATCGAGCGTGGCCGTGATCCGCTCGAGCGCGGCCTTGTCGGCACCGGCGTCGGGCGGCAGCGGCACGTCGGGGGCGGCACCCGCCACATCGGCGAAACCGAGCCGGCGAGCGCCCGATCCGTCGTCGTTCCGGCTCCCGCCCACGTCGCCTGCGCCTCGATTCACGGCCGGGTTCGCGGCTCGTCCCGCCCCCTGCCCCGCCGACTCGCGCGCCCCGTCGCCGGTCGTGACGACGAACTCCAGCGTGCTCACGCGCGGCGCGACCTCGGCGAGCATGCCGAGGTAGTCCGATGTCTTGAACCGCTCGGCCGTGATCAGCAGGCGGCAGCCGACCTTGGTCAGCGCGAACTCGAGCTCGGCGACGCGGTAGGCGGGGTTGACGTTGACCAGCACGAGCCCGACGCGCGCGGTCGCGAACTGCGCCAGCAGCCACTCGGGACGGTTCGGCGACCAGATGCCGACCCGCTCGCCGGGGGCGAGCCCGAGCGCCAGGAGACCGCTCGCCAGGGCATCCACGCGCGCCGCGAGCGCAGCCCAGGTCCAGCGCACGCCGGCCTCGACGAACACCGCCGCCTCGCGCTCGGCGTGCGCGGCGACGGTGCGCGCGAGCAGCGCCGGGATCGTCGTCTCGAGCAGCGGCTCGTCGACGGCGCCGGCGACGGCGGAGAGTCCGTCGCGCGGGACACGACGGTCGGCGACGGCGTCCCGCGCGGCGGCACCGCCACCGCCGGGACCGCCTTCGGGGGCCGTCACCTACGCGCCCATTCCGCCCATGCCCGGACCGCCCATGCCCGGCGGCATGCGCCCCTTCATCTGGCGCATCATCTTCGCCATGCCGCCCTTGCTCATCTTCTTCATCATGCGGCTCATCTGCATGTGCTGCTTGAGCAGCCGGTTCAGGTCCTGCACCTGCAGGCCCGCCCCCGCGGCGATGCGCTTCTTGCGCGAGCCCTTCAGGATCGCCGGGTGCCTGCGCTCCTGCGGCGTCATCGAGTTCACCAGCGCGATCATGCGCCGGAACTCGGTGTCGTTCGCCTGGTTCTTCACGGCCTCGGGCATCTCGCTCATGCCGGGCATCTTCTCCATCAGCGCCGCCATGCCGCCCATGTTCGCCATCTGCTCGAGCTGCTCCTTCAGGTCGTTCAGGTCGAACGCCTTGCCCTTCTGCATCTTCCGGGCGAACTTCTCGGCCTTGTCGTGATCGACCTTGGCAGTCACCTCCTCGACGAGACTGACGACGTCGCCCATGCCGAGGATGCGCGAGGCGATCCGGTCGGGGTGGAAGACCTCGAGCGCGTCGCTCTTCTCGCCCGCCCCGATGAACTTGATCGGCTTGCCGGTCACGACCCGCACCGACAGCGCCGCGCCACCGCGCGCGTCCCCGTCGGTCTTGGTCAGGACGACGCCGGTCAGCGGCAGCGCCTCGCCGAACGCGGCGGCGGTGCTGGCCGCGTCCTGGCCGCTCATGCTGTCGACCACGAACAGTGTCTCGATCGGACGGACGGCGCCGTGCAGCTCCTTGATCTCGGTCATCATCGCCTCGTCGATCGCCAGACGTCCGGCGGTGTCGACGAGCAGCACGTCGACGAGCTGCTTGCTCGCCGCGTCGACGGCCGCGCGGGCGATGTCGACGGGCTTCTGGTCCGGGGAGCTCGGGAAGAAGATCGCCCCGACGGAACCGGCGAGCGTCTCGAGCTGGCCGATCGCGGCCGGTCGGTAGACGTCGCAGCTGACGACCATGACCTTCTTCTTGTCGCGCTCCTTCAGGCGGCGGGCGAGCTTGGCGACGGTCGTGGTCTTGCCCGCCCCCTGCAGCCCGGCCATCAGCACCACCGCCGGCGGCTGGGTGGCGAGGTTCAGCGGCTCCGCCTCCGCCCCCATGACGGCGACGAGCTCGTCGTTGACGACCTTGATCAGCGCCTGACCGGGGGAGAGGCTGCCGAGCACCTCCTGACCGAGCGCCTTCTCGCGCACGCCGTCGACCAGCTGACGCACGACCGGCAGCGCGACGTCCGCCTCGAGTAACGCCAGGCGGACCTCCCGCAGGGTGTCCTTGATGTTCTCCTCGGTCAGGCGACCCTGCCCGCGGAGGTTCTTGATGGTGCGGCCGAGCCGCTCGCTGAGGCTGTCGAACATGGGACGGGATCCGGAGACGCGGTCGGTCGAGTATATAAGGGGCCGCGCCGCCCCGGCCCGCCCGATCGCGGCCCGCCCGACTACCCGTCGCGGCCCGGGGACGCATGCTATTCTGCCGACCGAGATGGCCAACCTCATGCTTTCCGTCGCCGCGGCCCTGTTCTACAGCGTCGCGAGCGCGCGGCTATACGTGTCGCTCGGTCACGCGCATCGACCGACCCCGGTCGCCCCGAGCGTACCTTCGCCGTCTCCGCGGGGCATCCGCCGGCGACTCACGCTCGCGCTCGCGGGCATCGCCCTGGTGTTCCATACCTGGGTCGCGCTGTCGCTCACCGGCTGGCCCGAGTCGCTGCACCTGCCGTTCTTCACGGCGCTCGCCGTCACCGCGATCGGCGTCGTGCTGTTGCAGCTCGTGCTGTGCCTGCGTCAGCCGGCCGACTACCTCGGCCTCGCCGTCTACCCGCTGGCCGCCGTCGCGCTGCTCGCGAGCCAGGCCTCGGGTCAGGGGCACGCCATCCAGGGCCACGCGATCCAGATCCACGTGCTGCTGTCGGTGCTCGCCTACGCGGTGCTCTCGCTCGCCGCGGCGCAGGCCGGCCTCGTCTCGATCCAGCGTCACTATCTCAGCCGGCATCGCCCGGGCGGCTTCATGCGGGCGCTGCCGCCGCTCGACACGACCGAGCGGCTGCTGTTCGCGCTCCTGACGGCGGGGTTCGCCCTGCTGACGCTGTCGCTCGCGAGCGGCTTCTTCTACCTCGAGGACATGTTCGCCCAGCACCTCGTGCACAAGACGGTGCTGGCCTGCATGGCCTGGGCGATCTTCGGGGTGTTGCTGTTCGGCCGCTGGCGCTTCGGCTGGCGCGGGCGCCGCGCCGTGCAGTTGACGCTCGCGGGGTTCGGCGTGCTGATCCTCGCCTACTTCGGCAGCAAGCTCGTGCTCGAAGTGATCCTGCAGCGCGCCTGACGATGACACTTCCGACGAGGACCCGACGTACTTGAACACCCTTCCCATCGGCGCGCTGTTCGCGATACTGGCGCTGCTGGTCCTTGTCTCGGGTTTCTTCTCGGGCTCCGAGACCGCCCTGATGTCGCTGAACCGCTACCGCCTGAAGCACCTGGCCAACGGCGGGCACAAGGGCGCCCAGCGGACCGCACGCCTGCTCGAACGGCCGGACCGGTTGATCAGCCTGATCCTGCTCGGCAACAACTTCGTCAACATCCTCGCCTCGGCGATCGCGACGGTCATCGCGCTCCGGCTGATGGGGGAGCCCGGCATCGCGGTCGCGACGGGACTCCTGACGATCGTCATCCTGGTGTTCGCCGAGGTCACGCCGAAGACCTTCGCCACGCGCCGCGCCGAGCAGGTCGCCTTCTTCGCCTCGGCGGTCTACGGGCCGCTGATGACCCTGACCTTCCCGCTCGTCCTCGCGGTCAACTGGATCAGCTCCACGCTGCTCCGCCTGCTGAAGGCCGAGGCCCCCTCCGGCGACGAGGAACATCTCTCGAGCGAGGAGCTGCGCACCGTCCTCAACGAGACCGCCGGCATGGTGCCCCGGCGGCATCGCGAGATGCTGCTGAACATCCTCGATCTCGGCACCGTCTCGGTCAACGAGATCATGGTGCCGAGAAACGAGATCGTCGGCATCGACCTCGCCGACCCGTGGGAGCAGGTCGTGCGCGAGATCGGCGAGAGCCCGCACAGCCGCCTGCTCGTCTACCGCGAGAACGTCGACGACGTCGTCGGCTTCGTCTACCTCAGGAAGATGCTCGACGCGCTCAGGAGCGGACGCATCACGCGCGAGTACCTGGACTCCGTCGTGCGCGACCCGTACTTCATTCCCGAGGGCACGACGCTGACGGTGCAGTTGCTGAACTTCCAGCGGGAGAGGCGCCGCATCGGTCTCGTCGTCGACGAGTACGGCGACATCCAGGGCATGATCACGCTGGAGGACATCCTCGAGGAGATCGTCGGCGAGTTCGACAACGACCCGCAGGTCACCCCCGCCGAGATCCGGCCCCAGGACGACGGCAGCTTCATCGTCGACGGCACCACCCAGGTGCGCAACCTCGGCAAGGCGCTGAACTGGACGCTGCCGTCGGAAGGGCCGAAGACGATGAACGGCATCGTCCTCGAGCACTTCGAGAACTTTCCGCCCGAGGGGGCGGTGTTCTCGTTCAACGGCCACGCGATGACCGTGCTCGCGGTCGACGGCAACCGGGTCAGCCAGGTGCGCATCGAGCCTGCCGCCGACGACGAGGACAGCGGCCCGCCGCTCGCCGCCGGCGCGGGCTGAGCAACGGCCGGAACGCCTCCCGGAACGCCTCCCGGGGCGACGGCCGGAACGACGGCCGGAGCACCGTCCCGATACAGTACAATCGTACAGTGACGGCGAGCGGAAAGGACGATGGCGAAGCCCAGGGTGCTGTACCAGTGCACCGCCTGCGCCGCGACGGCGACGAAGTGGAACGGGCAGTGCGCGGACTGCGGCGAGTGGAACACGCTGGAGGAGACGGTCGCGGTCGCGCCGCCCTCGGGCGCGGCGGCCGGCGGCGGGCGCTTCGCGGGCTACGCCGGGGCGAGCGGCATCATCAACGCCGCCGATGTCGAGCTGGTCGCCGAGGCGCGCATCGGCACCGGTCTCTCGGAGCTCGACCGGGTGCTCGGCGGCGGGCTCGTCACCGGCTCGGTGACGCTGCTCGGCGGTGACCCGGGTATCGGCAAGTCGACGCTGCTGACGCAGTCGCTCGCGAACCTGAGCGAGCGCCATCGCGTGCTCTACGTCACCGGCGAGGAGTCGCTGCAGCAGGTGACGCTGCGCGCGCGCCGGCTCGACCTGCCGCAGGCGAACCTCCGGCTGCTCGCCGAGACGCGCGTCGAGGCGATCCTCGCGCACGCCGAGCGCGAGAAACCCGAGATCATGGTCGTCGACTCGATCCAGACTATGTACACCGAGATGCTGTCCTCCGCTCCCGGCGCCGTCGCCCAGGTGCGCGAGAGCGCCGCGCGGCTCGTGCGCTTCGCCAAGGCCTCCGGCACGTCGATCTTCCTCGTCGGCCACGTCACCAAGGAAGGCGCGCTCGCCGGCCCCCGCGTGCTCGAGCACATGGTCGACACGGTGCTCTACTTCGAGGGTGACCCGGGCAACCGCTACCGGGTCATCCGCGCGGTCAAGAACCGCTTCGGGGCGGTCAACGAGCTCGGCGTGTTCGCGATGGACGAGTCGGGGCTCAAGAACGTCAAGAACCCCTCCGCGATCTTCCTGTCGCGCCACGCGGAGCCGGTCAGCGGCAGCGTCATCATGGTCACGCGCGAGGGCACGCGGCCGCTTCTCGTCGAGGCCCAGGCACTGGTCGACGCGAGTCACGGCAACCCGCGCCGGGTGACGCTCGGGCTCGAGCAGAACCGCCTGGCGATGCTGCTCGCGGTGCTGCACCGTCACGCCGGCATCGCCATGTTCGATCAGGACGTCTACGTCAACGTGGTCGGTGGCGTCAGGATCTCGGAGACGGCGGCGGACCTGCCCGTGCTGCTCGCCTCGCTGTCCTCGTTCCGCACGCGTCCGCTGCCGAGCGACCTGGTGGTGTTCGGCGAGGTCGGGCTGGCCGGCGAGGTGCGCCCCGTCGCGAACGGCGAGGAGCGGCTGCAGGAGGCGGCGAAGCACGGCTTCGAGCGGGCCATCGTGCCGAGGGCCAACGTCCCGAAGAAGGCCATCCCCGGACTCCGGGTGGACGGCATCGTGCGCCTGCACGAGGCGATCGAGCTGATCGACTGAACGGACGACCGGCGCTCGCGCGGCGAGGCGCGCTCCGCATCCGGGCACGCCCGCCGGCGCTTGCTAGACTGCCGTCCTCACCCCGAGGGCGTCGACGACCGTGCCGCGCAAGAGTGCCACCATTCCGAAGTCCACCCGGTTCGAGGACGCGCTCGGCGAACTCGAGACGATCGTGCGCGCGCTCGAGTCCGGGGAACAGAGCCTCGAGGAGTCGCTCGCGCAGTTCGAGCGCGGTGTCGGACTGTCGCGGTTCTGCCGCCAGAGCCTGGCCGATGCCGAGCGCCAGGTGAAGGTGCTGCTCGAGGAGGACGGCGCCGAGCGGCTCGCCGACTTCGATGCCGGGACCGGTGGCGAGCCGGAGAGCGCCGCCGCGGGCACGCCGAACGGCGACGGCGGCTCTCCTTCCGCACCGTGAGCCGCGCTCCCGTCGATTTTCTCGCCGCCTACCGCACGCGCGTCGACGCCGCGCTGCTGGAGTGCCTGCCCCCCCTCGGCGGCGCCTCCTCGCGCCTGTCCGAAGCGATGCGTTACGCCGTGACCGTCGGTGGCAAGCGCGTCCGGCCGGTGCTGACCTACGCGACGGGCCGGGCGCTCGACCTGCCGCTCGCGCGTCTCGACACGCCGGCCTGCGCCGTCGAGATGCTGCACGCCTACTCGCTCGTGCACGACGACCTGCCGGCCATGGACGACGACGACCTGCGCCGCGGCCAGCCCACCTGTCACCGTCGCTTCGACGAGGCGACGGCGATCCTCGCGGGCGACGCCCTGCAGGCGCTCGCGTTCACGATCCTCGCGAACGACGATCCGGCCCGGGGTGGCGAACGTGACGGCGAACCGGCCGCGCGGCCCGACGGCGGCACCTCGGCGGTGGCGCGGCTGGCGATGGTACGCATCCTCGGCGAGGCGAGCGGCGCGGACGGCATGGCCGCGGGGCAGGCGATCGATCTCGAGGCGGTCGGGCGCACGCTGACGCTCGAGGCGCTGGAGAACATGCACCGGCACAAGACCGGGGCGTTGATCCGCGCGAGCGTGGCGCTGGCCGTCGCCGTCGCCGAACGCGACGACCGGGCGCTCGCCGCGCGCCTCGACGGCTACGCCGCCGCCGTCGGACTCTCCTTCCAGATCGTCGACGACATCCTCGACGTGACCGGCGACACCGCGACCCTCGGCAAGACGCAGGGCGCCGACATCGCCCTCGACAAGCCCACCTACCCCGCCCTCCTCGGGCTCGACGGCGCGCGCCGTCACGCGGCCGACACGCACGAGCGGGCGCTGGCGAGCCTCGACGGGCTGAGCCCGGCGTTCGACGAGCTTCGCGCGCTGGCAACCTATGTGATCGAACGTACGTACTGAGGCAAGGGCGAGACCCGGACGACCGGGTCGAGCACTTCCGGATCGGCGACTTGTCAGCCGGCGGACGCGCTGGGAGAATGACGGGTGGACGATCAGACGGGGATACATGGATAACGCCGACTATCCGCTGCTCGACGCGATCGAGGAGCCGGACGACCTGCGCCGTCTCGACGAGAGCTCGCTCACGGCCCTGTGCGACGAGTTGCGGCGTTTCCTGGTCGAGTCGGTCGCGGTCACGGGGGGCCATCTCGGCGCGAGCCTCGGCACGATCGAGCTGACCGTCGCGCTGCACCATGTGTTCGACACCCCGAACGACCGCATCGTCTGGGACGTCGGGCACCAGACCTACGGCCACAAGATCCTGACCGGGCGGCGCGGACGGATGGGCACGATGCGCAAGCAGGGCGGTCTCGCCGGCTTCCCGAACCGGGCCGAGAGCGAGTACGACACCTTCGGCGTCGGCCACTCGAGCACGTCGATCAGCGCCGCTCTCGGCATGGCGCTCGCGATCCGCAGGCAGCACGAGACGCGTGCGGAGGGCGGTGCCGCCGGCGCGGCGGACGAGGACGAGGAGCGCCGCCGCGTGGTCGCGGTGATCGGCGACGGCGCGCTGACCGCGGGCCTCGCCTACGAGGCGCTGAACCACGCCGGCGGCGTCAAGGCGGACATGCTCGTCGTGCTGAACGACAACGACATGTCGATCTCGCCGAACGTCGGGGCGATGAACAAGTACCTCGCCCGCATGATGAGCGGCAAGCTCGTCACCGGCGCGCGCGAGAGCGGCAAGAAGGTGCTCGGCAGGGTGCCGACGATGCTCGAGCTGGCGCGGCGCACCGAGGAGCACGTCAAGGGCATGGTGGTGCCCTGCACGCTGTTCGAGGAGCTCGGGTTCAACTACTACGGTCCGGTCGACGGGCACGACGTGGACAGCCTCGTCGCGGTGCTCGGGAACCTCCGAGACATGCGCGGGCCGGTGTTCCTGCACTGCGTGACCAAGAAGGGCCACGGTTACCGCTTCGCCGAGGAGGACCCGCTCGCTCTGCATGCGGTCACGCCGTTCGATCCGGCCACCGGCAAGAGCCTCAAGAGCGGCAAGTCGAACCGCCCGACCTACACCAAGGTGTTCGGCGACTGGCTCTGCGACGCGGCCACGGCCGATCCGCGCGTCTGCGGCATCACGCCGGCGATGCGCGAGGGCTCCGGCCTGGTCGAGTTCGAGCAGCGCTTCCCCGGTCGCTACTACGACGTCGGGATCGCCGAGCAGCACTCGGTCACGCTCGCCGCGGGACTCGCCTGCGAGGGCCTGCGCCCGGTCGTCGCGATCTACTCGACGTTCCTGCAGAGGGCCTACGACCAGCTCGTGCACGACGTGGCGCTGCAGAACCTGCCCGTCGTGTTCGCGATCGATCGTGCCGGCGTCGTCGGCCCGGACGGCCCGACCCATGCCGGCAGCTTCGACCTGTCGTTCATGCGCTGCGTGCCGAACATGACGATCATGGCGCCGGCCGACGAGAACGAATGCCGGCGCATGCTCGCCACCGGCCTCGCGATCGACGGCCCGAGCGCGGTGCGCTACCCGCGCGGGCAGGGCCCGGGCGTCGACGTCGAGGACACGCTCGAGCCGTTGCCCGTCGGTGCGGCGGAGACGCGCGTGACGGGCGCCCGCGTCGCGCTGCTCGCGTTCGGCACGATGGTCGACCCGGCCGAGACGATCGGTGGCGAGCTCGGCTACACCGTCGTCAACATGCGCTTCGTCAAGCCGCTCGACGCGGCGTTGATCGAACGCGTCGCGGCCTCCCACGAGCTGGTCGTCACGCTCGAGGAGAACGCCGTTCCCGGGGGGGCGGGAGCGGGCGTGCTCGAACACCTCGCGGAGATCGGCTCGGAGACGCCGGTGCGTCTGATCGGCCTGCCCGACGAGTTCGTCGAGCACGGCAGCCGCGAGGAGCTGCTCGCGCGCTGCCGGCTCGACATCGGCGGACTGCGCGCCCGCCTCGGCGAGCTCGTCGCGGCCGAGGCGACCTTGCGCGACGCGGCGGCAGGCTGAAGGCCGGGCCGTCCGCCGGCCCGTCCATCCGTCGCTCGCGGAACCCGTGCCTGCCGGGGTGGCCCGGCGAGCGCCGCGATCGACGCCCGTCGGCCATTCCGTCACCGCCCGGGGCCTCGACCCGAACGTCCTCGAACCGAGCGCCGTCCGGGCCGTTCAGGCCCGGTGCGACCTCTGCGTGACGGCGGACGGCACGAGCGCCTCGCGCACGCCCAGGCGGCTCACGCGCGGTCGCTCCTCGATCACGGCCGACACCTCGGCCGGAACGGCAACGTCGGTCGTGTCGGCACGAGACCCGGCGATGTCGTCTCGTCCGGCATCGACCGCCGACCGGGCCGCGGCGGCCCCGTTCACCGCACCGACCGCGAACCACTCGCTGCAGCGGTGCTGGGCGAGCACGCTGACCCGCTCGTGGCGATCGTCGAGGTGCCCCAGCACCGTCGCCAGCGCCACCGCGTCCGAGTTGTTCTTCTCCGACAGGTGGCCGAGCAGGATGCAGTCGAGCGCCGCGTGATCGAGACCCGCGAGCAGTTCGCCCGCCTGCACGTTGCCGAGGTGGCCCCAGTCGCCGCGGATACGCGCCTGGAGCTGGGCGGGGTACGGGCCGTTCCTGAGCATCTCGAGATCGTAGTTGCACTCGACGACAAGGCCGTTGACACCCTCGAGCTTCTCCCGCACGTGCGGCGTGCAGGCGCCGAGGTCGGTCACCGTGGCGAAGCGGGCGCCGCCGGACTCGAACACGAACTGGCACGACTCGGCCGCGTCGTGCGGCGTCGGGAAGGGGTCGACGGCGACGTCGCCGATGACGAACGGCTCGTGCGCGCTGATCAGCCGGATGTCGGCGAAGCGCCGGTCGCGCGCGCGGTGATAGGTGCCGTGGGTCAGCCAGACCGGCACGCCGTGCTTGCGCGACAACGGCCCGGCCCCCTTCAGGTGATCGCCGTGCTCGTGGGTGACCAGCACGGCGTCGAGCATCGCCGGCGTCACGTCGAGCTCGGCCATGCGGGCGGTCGTCTCCTTCAGCGTGAACCCGCAGTCGATCAGCAGCAGCGACGTCGCCGAGCGGATCAGCACCGAGTTGCCGGCGCTGCCGCTGCCGAGAGCCGCGACGTGGAACAATCCCGCGCCCGCCCGCTCAGGCGAGCAGGGCCGCGCGCAACGCCTCGAGAGACTCGCGCTCCCGATCGGACGCGAGGCGCCGCCCGTCGGCATCGCTCAGCGAGACCCGCACCGCACCGACGTGGACCGGCACGAGCGTCAGCACGCGGGTCTCGCCACCCGTGACGTACTCGATGCGGCCGACGCCGTCGTCGCTGCCGGTCACGTCGAGCTCGAGCGCGGCGAGCGCGTCGCCGACGGCGCGGAACGCCGGTTCGTAACCTCGGTTGACGACGAGCAGGCTTCCGGCCGGCCCGCTCGACACCGACGCGCCGTCGAGCACGCTCGCCGCCTGGGCGGCGTCGAGCACGCCGCGCGCGCGCTGCTCGGTGACACCGAGGAAGACGAGCAGGCGCGCGAGCAGGGCGCCGGTGCCGTCGGCATCCTCCGTCGCATCGGCCGGCCAGGCGATGTCTCCGCCGCCGGTCGCGACGCTCTCGGACGCCTCCTGACGGCGTGCGAACAGCCGTGCACCGTCATCGGCACCACGCTCCAGACGAAACCCGAGCCGGCTGTAGCTCTCGCCGCCGATCAGGTTGCCGAGCAGCGAGCCCTCGCGCACCGCGCTCGCCGGCCGCCACTGGGTGAAGAGCGTTCCGGCGGTCGGCTCGGTCGCCTCGATGCGGTACTTCTCCTTCCTCGCGAACGCGAGCAGGCGCGGCCAGAGATCCTCCGGGGTCGCGGCGAAGTCGAGCCACGCGGCGCCGCCCTCGCGCACGAAGCGCACGTCGTCGAAGACCGGCAGCAGCGTGTCGCGCGACGTCGCGCCGCCCTCGGTGCCGGGCAGCACGAACTGCTCGCCGTCGCTGACGTCGGTCAGGTCGGGCGGCACCTGCAGCGCGCGCGCGCCGGCCGCGTCACGGCTGTAGACGACGTCGGGACTGCTGTCCTGGTAGAACGTGCCGCAACCGCCGAGCAGTGCCGGCACGAGCGCGACGGCGACCAGCGTCACGAGGTTCGGGACGGCGGCGGGCGCGGCGGACGACGGAGCGCACGCCGCGGGCGAGCTCGCGGAAGGGATCGGTCGGTTCATCGAAGCGCTCTCTCGTCGCGGGCTCACAGGACGCCCGCCTTGGCCAGGGCCGAGCGCACGCGTTCGTGGTGCTCCTCGGCGAGCGGCGTCAGCGGCAGCCGGATGCCGGGACCGATGCGGCCCATCTCGGCCAGCGCCCACTTGACGGGGATCGGGTTCGACTCGGCGAACAGCGCCTGGTGCAGGTCGCCGATGCGCGCCTCGATCGCCTCGGCGCGGGATCGGTCGCCGGCCATCGCCGCGGCGCACAGCTCGTGCATCTCGCGCGGCACGACGTTGGCCACCACCGAGATATCGCCATGGCCGCCCGCCAGCAGGCTCTCCATCGCCGTCGCGTCGTCGCCGGTGATGATCGAGAAACCGTCCTCGCAGCGCTCGACGAGATCGCGGATGCGTTCGACCGTGCCGAACGCCTCCTTGACGCCGACGATGCCGGGCAGGCGCGACAGCCGCGCCGTGGTCTCGGGTGCCATGTCGAGCGCCGTGCGGCCCGGCACGTTGTAGAGGATCTGGGGGATGTCGACGGCACGGGCGATCGCCTCGAAGTGACGGTACAGCCCCTCCTGCGTCGGCTTGTTGTAGTACGGGGTCACGAGCAGGCAGGCGTCGGCGCCGGCGGTCCTCGCGTGACGCGTCAGCTCGATCGCCTCGGCCGTCGAGTTCGCGCCGGTGCCGGCGATGACCGGCAGGCGGCCGCGCACGTGGCGGACGACCTGACCGATGACGACGGTGTGCTCGGGCACCGTCAGCGTCGCCGACTCCCCGGAGGTGCCGACCGCGACGATCGCGTCGGTGCCGGCCTCGACGTGAAACTCGACGAGCGCGGCGAGCGCCTCGTCGTCGACGGCGCCGTCGTCGAGCATCGGGGTGACCAGCGCCACCATGCTGCCCTTGAACATGTTCGGAGTGCCCTCGACCTGTGGGCGGCATGGTACTGACGGCAGGACCCATTCTCAAGGCGGACCGACACGAGCCCGTCCGCACTCGTGTCGCGACTCGCTCTCGCGGCCTGGCCCCCGCTGCCCGCTTCCGCTGTCCGCTCCCTGCCCGCTCGGCTTCCCCTCTCGCGCCCCCGGTCCGCCGCGAGCGACTACACTCGTCGTCATGGTCACCAGCGCGCCCGCCGTCGGCTCCCCTGCCCCGCCCTTCGCGCTGCCCGCGACGGGTGACCGGGAGATCTCGCTCGCCGACCTCGCCGGACGCACCGTCGTCCTCTGGTTCTACCCGCGCGACGCGACCCCCGGCTGCACGAGCGAGGGGCAGGACTTCACCGCGAACGCCACCGCGTTCGAACGGGCCGGCGCGGTGATCCTCGGCCTGTCGCGGGACTCCGTGGCGAGCCACGAGAAGTTCCGCGCGAAGCACGCCATGCCGTTCGAGCTCCTGTCCGACGAGGACGGCGACGTCTGCCGCGCCTACGCCGTCCTGAAGATGAAGAAGATGTACGGCAAGGAGTTCGAGGGCATCGAGCGGAGCACCTTCCTGATCGACGCGAACGGCGTGCTCCGGCACGAATGGCGCAAGGTCAAGGTGCCCGGCCACGTCGACGAGGTGCTCGCCGCCGTCCGCGAGCCATAGCACCCGGGCCGATACCGGCGACGCCCTCGACTCCGAGACGATATCGGACCCGGATCGCCCGAACGAATCCCGTCACCGAGCCTCGAATCCGGCCGATGCGACGGCGTTCGCCGAGCGGGTGCGCGCGCTCGGCGTTCGCGTCGCGCTCGACGACTTCGGCGCGGGAATCTCCTCGTTCGGCTGCCTCAGGGGCCTGACGGTGGATGTGCTGAAGATCGACGGACGCCACGTCCGGGACATGCTCGAGGCGCGCCCCGGCGGTTCGGGCCGCGAGTCCCCGTCAGCGCGAGGGCGCGACGAGAGCCGGATCCCGCGCCTTCGGCCAGGCGTTCATGACCGCCTGCACGAGCGTCGCGAGCGGGATCGCGAAGAACACGCCCCAGAGCCCGAACAGGCCGCCGAAGAACAGCACCGAGACGATGATCGCGAGCGGGTGCAGGTTGACCACTTCGGAGAACAGCAGGGGCACGAGCACGTTGCCGTCGAGGATCTGGATGACCTGATAGACGACGAGCAGCCACAGGAGCTTGCCGTCGAGCCCCCACTGGAGGAACCCGATCAGCGCGATCGGCACCGTGACGGCCACCGCGCCGATGTACGGCACGATGACCGACAGGCCGACGAGAAAGCTCAGCAGCAGCGCGAAGTCGAGGTCGAACACGACGAACAGGATGTACGAGGCCGCCCAGACGATGACGATCTCGATGAACTTGCCGCGGATGTAGTTGGCGATCTTCTGATCCACCTCCCGCCAGACACGAAACGACAGCTCGCTGCGCTTGGGCACGAACTTCGCCGCCCAGCCGAGCAGCTTGTCCTTGTCCTTCAGCGCGAAGAACACCATCAGCGGCACGAGCACGGCGTAGACCGCGATCGCGACGATGGTGCCGAGACGGGCGAGCGAGAACGACAGGACATCCTGCGTGATCGAGCCGAGCTCGCGGCGGATGTTGCCGATCAGGTCGTTGACCTGGGCGACGGTGAAGATGTCGGGGTACTTCTCCGGCAGCTTCAGGAGCTCGTTCTGGACGTTCTGCAGGATGACGGGAATCGCGCGCACGATCGCCGTGACCTGCCCCGAGAGCACCGGCACGAGTCCGAACAGCACGATCACCGACAGGGCGAGGAAGGCGAGCAGCACGAGTATCGAGGCGAAGGTGCGCGGCACGTGCCAGCGCTGCAGCGTCTTCACGACGCCCTCGAGCAGGTAGGCGAGCACGAGCGCGACGAGCACCGGGGCGAGGATATCGCCGAACAGCCAGACGAGCCCGGAGACGACGACGATCAGCAGCGCGAGGATGACCGCCTGTGGATCGGAGAAGTTGCGCGCGTACCAGTCGCGGATGATGTCGAGCATCGCCTGGGCGGCTCCGGATGATCGAGAGGCTGGATGGTCTGGAGGGAGGGCACGAAGCCGCGCCGGCGGCGTCCGCGGAGCGACTCTCGCGGGCGGCGGCTTCCACGAAACGACCCTGTCACGTCGGAGGCGAGCGACGCAGTATGCCACCGGCCTCCGTCGCGACACGGGCGGGGACGATCAGGCTGTCGCGCGGGCGGTGCAAGTTCGACGCCCGGACAGGCGCCGGAAAATTGACGATCGATGCGATCGTGTACCTCGCACCGGTCGTGGATCGTGTCGTCAGGACGCCCGCTCGCCGGGTCTCGCGCCGGGTCTCGCGCCCGGAATCGCGCCACCGTCGACGTTCGAACCGACGTAGCCGCGGGCGAACTGGTACAGCTCGTCCATCAGCCGCGTGCGGAACATCTGCCGCTGGCGCACGAACCAGTACGGGCGCTCGAGCCGTGGTGCGAGCGGTCGCACGGCCAGCAACCCGAGCCGGATCTCCTTCTCGAGCGTCGCCCCCGACAGGATGGAGACACCGGTGCCGGCGCGCACGGCGCCCTTGATCGCCTCGGTGCTGCCGAGCTCGAACGGTCGCTCGAGCTGAGCCACGTCGATACCGTGCTCCTCGAGATAGCGTTCGATGACGCTCCGCGTGCCCGAGCCGTCCTCGCGAAAGAGAAACGGCCAGCCGAGCAGGTCGGCGGGAGCGACCGAGTCCTGAGCGGCGAGCGGGTGTTCGGGCGGGACGAGCACCTGCAGCTCGTCGCGGCGACATTCCTCGACGAGCAGCGTCCGGTTGTCGACGGCGCCCTCGACGACGCCGAGATCGATCTCGTTGTCGGCGACCATCGCGACGACGGCATCGGTGTTGGCCACGCGCAGGCGGATGCGCACGTCCGGGAAGCGGCGGCGGAACTCGCCGAGAAGCTCCGGCAGCATGTACTCGGCGACCGTCGTGCTCGCCCCGAGCGTGACCAGTCCGGCACGCTCGCCGGTCAACGCCTTGACCGACTCCTGCATCTCGCCGTAGAGCCCGAGGATGCGACTCGCGTAGGCGAACACCTCCTCCCCCGCACCGGTCAGGCTGATGCGGTTGTTGGCCCGGTCGAACAGGCGCGTGCCGAGTTCCTCCTCGAGCTGTCGGATCTGGTGGGTCACGGCCGGTTGCGTCATGTGCAGCGACTCGGCCGCCCGCGTGAAGCTCGACACTTTCGCCACGGCGTGAAAGACCTGCAATCGACGATCGGCCACGAGTGCTCGGCGCTGGGGGCGAGCGCTCATCCTACGCGTGCCCCGGAAACGGGTTCGGGAACGAGGTCGGGCCACGGGCCGCCACGGCGCTCGCCGGCACGGCACGCTCGTTATACTCCAACGCCCTTTCCCCCGACCGGGCCTCGCCCCAGGATCCCCAGCGCATGCGCGCCAGCCGCTTCCACATCGCGACCACCAAGGAGACGCCGAACGACGCCGAGGTACAGAGCCACCAGCTGATGCTGCGCGCGGGGCTCGTGCGCCGGCTCGGCTCGGGGCTCTACACCTGGATGCCGATCGGGCTGCGCACGCTGCGGAAGATCGAGGCGATCGTGCGCCGCGAGATGGAACGCGCCGGCGCCCTGGAGCTGCTGATGCCCTCGGTACAACCGGCGGAGCTGTGGCAGGAGAGCGGGCGCTGGACCAAGTACGGGCCGGAGCTCCTGCGCCTGAAGGACCGTCACGAGCGCGACTACTGCGTCGGCCCGACCCACGAGGAGGTGATCACCGACATCGCCCGGCGCGAGCTGCGGAGCTATCGCCAGCTGCCGGTCAACCTCTACCAGATCCAGACCAAGTTCCGCGACGAGATCCGCCCCCGCTTCGGGGTCATGCGCGCGCGCGAGTTCATCATGAAGGACGCCTACTCGTTCGACCTCGACGCGAGCGGCATGCAGGCGAGCTTCGACGCGATGCACGATGCCTACGAGGCCATCTTCGACGCGATCGGCCTCGACTACCGGGCCGTCGAGGCCGACAGCGGCAGCATCGGCGGCGCGATGTCGCGCGAGTTCCACGTGCTCGCCGACAGCGGCGAGGACGCGCTCGTCTACTCGACGGGCTCGGACTACGCGGCCAACATGGAGAAGGCGGAGGCGATCGCGACGGACGAGCGGGCCGCGCCCGCCGAGGAGCGCGCGACGCTCGACACCCCTGGCGTGCACACGATCGCCGAGCTCGCCGCGTTCGCGAAGGTGGCGGAGACACGCTGCCTGAAGACGCTCCTCGTCAAGGGAGCGGACGAGGCCGTGCCGGTGGTGGCGCTCGTGCTCCGCGGCGACCACGAGCTCAACGAGATCAAGGCCGGCAAGCTGCCCGAGGTGGCCGAGCCGTTCGAGATGGCCGATGCGGAGACCATCCGGCGCGTGGCCGGATGCGAGCCCGGCTCGATCGGACCCGCCGGGGCGGACGGTACGCCGCTCGGCTTCGATATCGACCGGAAGCCGGAAGCGGGCAAGGACGGCACGATGGCATCCGGCATCCCGATCATCGCCGACCGGAGCGCCGCGGTCATGAACGACTTCGTCTGCGGTGCGAACGAGGACGGCAGGCACCTCGTCGGCGTCAACTGGGGGCGGGATCTGCCCGAGCCCGACGTGCGCGACCTCCGCAACGTCGTCGTCGGCGACCCCGATCCGAGCGGTGCGGACGGTACGCTCGACATCGTGCGCGGCATCGAGGTCGGGCACATCTTCCAGCTCGGCGACACCTACAGCGAGCCGCTCGGCGCGAGGGTGCTCGACGAGGACGGGCGCCCGCGGAACCTCCTGATGGGCTGCTACGGCATCGGCATCACGCGCGTCGCCGCGGCGGCGATCGAGCAGCGGAGCGACGACAGGGGCATCGTCTGGCCCGATGCGATCGCCCCGTTCGAGGCGGTCGTGTCGCCGATCCACATGGCCAAGTCCGACGCCGTCGCCGCGGCGGCCGAGGCACTCTACGAGGAGCTGCTCGCCGCGGGGGTGGACGTCCTGTTCGACGATCGCCCGCTGCGCCCCGGCGTCATGTTCGCCGACATGGAGCTGCTGGGCATTCCGCACCGGTTCGTGGTCAGCGAGAGGCTGCTCGCCGACGACAAGCTCGAGTACAAGGGTCGCGGCGACGCCGAGGCTCGTCTCGTCGGGCGGGGCGAGGCGCTCGCGACGCTCGGCCGCTGAGCGGCGAGCGGATCGCGCTCGCCGGGAGCCGATCGCCGGTGGTCGAGGATCCGGACGCGGGACCTGTCCGAGGTGTCAGGGCGCTCCGATGTCGGCCCCGGGTCCGGGCGGCAACTCGACGAACGACACGCCCACCGGCAAGGTGTAGTCGCAGCCGGTGAGCGTGGCGAAGACGCCCTGGGAGCCGAACGGACTGCTCGCCTCCTCTCCCGGTTCGGCATGCGAACGCAGCGTCGCGTTGCAGAATCCGATGTCGGGCACGCGGAGCGCGAACGCGCAACCGCCCTGCACCCGCTTGCGCATCAGTACCGAACGCGGCGTGTCCGGCGTGAACGCGGCGAGGAACACGGTCACTCCGGCCGCCTTCGTGCGATCGTCGAGTTCGAGCCGCAGTCGGAGGATGTCGCGCTGCGTCACGCGCAGCGACAAGTTCTCGTCCCCCTGTCCGAGCAGCTCGAGCGAATCGCCGAACGAGGCGACAGGCACCACCTGCGCGGAGACGTCGATCCGCTCCGCGCTCTCGTCCTCGGCATCCCGAAGGAACACGGGCAGCGCGAACGCCTCGCCCGCTTCCTGACAGAGCTGGGTCGAATCCACCCGAAGCTTGGGACGGGAATCCCCGCCGGCTACCGACCCGCCCCCCTGGCCCTGGCCCTGGCCCTGGCCCTGGCCCTGGTCCTGAGCCGATCCCGTCCCGAGCGGTGCGATCGTCACCGGGGGCGGGACGGACGAACCGTCTTCCGCGCAGCCGGCGAGCGCGAGACACGTGACGAGCGTGATCGCCGTGACGCACGCTCCGCGGCGGCTCGCGGACAACGCCTCAGCCCCGGACATCGGCATCGAGCTCGATGACGGGCAGTCCCGCCGGCGCGTCGTGGTCGCAGCCGTCGATGGCGACGACGAGGTCGCCGGAACCCAGGGACGCGCGCCCGCCACGGGATATCGCCGTACCACAGAACCCCTGCTCCGGCAGGCGCAGCGCGTACAGGCATCCGCGCGGGACAGGCTTGCGCATCAGGGCCGCCGATGGCGCGTCGGCCGCGAACCCGCCGACGTAGACGGTACGCCCGGTGGAGAGGTCGGTCGCCGCCGCGCCCTGGTCGGCCGGCGCCTCGTCCGCGAAGTCGGCGCGCAACGCGACGATGTCGCGCGCGTTCATGCGCAGCGCGATCGCCCCGTCACCCCGGGAGAGCAGCTCGAGCCCTTCGCCGAGAGACTGTGACAGCGTCACCGACGCCGTGACGTCGATCGGTTCGACAGCGTCGCCCGAACCGGGCGGCAAGACACCGACGGCGAGCTCGAAGGTCTCTCCGACCGTCGGGCAGAGCGACGTCGCGTCGACGCGCAGGATCGCCCCGGGCGGCACGTCCGGCGCGGGTCCGGACGGCAGGGCGCTGCTCGCGTCGGGGGCCACCGGTACCCCGACCTCGCCGACATCCGGATCGGTGTCGGTCACGAGCCCCGGTGCGGTGTCCGGAACGACTTCGTCCGGAGGGGCCGCGGGGACGGTCTGGTCGGCTACCGTCGGTGACGGCCCGTCGAGCGCGGCACCGCTCGCCCCGACACCGGCTCCCGGGTCGGCACCGGAGTCGCCACTGCCATCGCAGGAGGCCACGGCGAGGCAGACGAGCGGCATGACGACACGACGGAGGGGCAGCGGCATCGGCAACGATGGGGTCGGCGGCGGCACGAAGGCCTCGGCCGACCGGTATAGCACGTCGGTCCGGCACCGGGACGAGACCCGGGTCACGCCCGACAAGGGATGCCATCTCGCGTGCCGGTAATTTTCCCGGGACGCCCGTAGCCGGGACGCCCGTAGCCGGGGAAGCCGTCAGTCGAGCAGCGGCGCCGGTGTCACCTTCAGGATCTCCACGCTCGTCGTGCGGCCCTGCGCGACCTTGCCGAGACCGCTGACGCGGAGCGGACGCATGCCGTCGCGGAACGCCTGCTTGCGGATCTCCTCCAGATGCGACGTCGCGGTGATGCGCTCCTTCACCCCGGGCGTCATCTGCAGGAGCTCGTAGATGCCGGCGCGCCCGAGGTATCCGCTCTGCCGGCACTCGAGGCAGCCCACCGGACGACACACGCTCGCCGGCGTCTCCGCCTTCCACGGCGCCATCAGCGAGCGCCACTCCTCCGCCATGCCCTCGTCGGTCTCCACCTGCTCGACGCAATGCGGACAGAGCGTCCGGACCAGGCGCTGGGCGACGACGCCGATCAGCGTCGAGCGGATCAGGTAGTACGGCACGCCGAGCTCGAGCAGCCGCGTGACGGCCGACGAGGCGTCGTTGGTGTGCAGCGTCGACAGCACCAGGTGTCCGGTCAGCGCCGCCTGAACCGCCATCTGCGCGGTCTCCAGGTCACGGATCTCGCCGACCATGATGATGTCGGGATCCTGCCGGAGGAGAGTCCTGACGCCGGCGGCGAAATCGAGCTCGATGTTGTGCTGCACCTGCATCTGGTTGAACGCGGGCACCACGAGTTCGATCGGATCCTCGATCGTGCACACGTTGACGTCGGGCGTGGCGAGCGCCTGCAGCGACGAGTACAAGGTCGTCGTCTTGCCGGAGCCGGTCGGACCGGTGACGAGCAGGATGCCGTTGGGCTGGCGGATCATGTCGTTCCAGATGTCCGCCTCGCGTGCGTCGAGCCCGAGCGCGGTCTGGTCCTTGACCAGCACCTCCGGGTCGAAGATGCGCATGACCATCTTCTCGCCGAACGCGGTCGGCATCGTCGAGATGCGAAGCTCCACCTCCTTGCCTTCGGCGTTCCTCGTCTTCAGGCGCCCGTCCTGCGGTCGGCGCTTCTCGGCGACGTCCAGTCGACCGAGGATCTTCAGCCGACTGGTGACCGCGGCCATGACCGGTGCCGGCATGTCGTAGACCTGCTGCATGACGCCGTCGATGCGGAAGCGCACCGCGCCGGTCTCGCGGCGCGGCTCGAGATGGATGTCGCTCGCGCGCTGTTCGTAGGCGTACTGCAGGAGCCAGTCGACGATGCTGACGACGTGGCTGTCGTTCGCCTCGAGCTTGCCGCCGCGCCCGAGCTCCATCAGCTGCTCGAGGTTCTGGACCGCGTTGCTCGACTGGTGCGCCGTGTCCTTCTTCGCCCCGAGCACCGACTTCGACACGGTGTAGAGCTCGACGAGATAGCGCCGGATGTCGTCCGGGTTGCAGACGACGAGCCGGATCTCCTTCTGCAGCACGCGCGCGAGCTCGGCGCGCCATTCGTCGAAGAACGGCTCGGCCGTGCCGAACGTGACGTGCTCCTTCGTCGCCTCGATGCAGATGACGTTGAAGCGCGTCGCGTAGGCGTGGGAAGCCACCGCGGTGACGGCCGGCACGTCGATGTTCAGCGGATCGATCCGCTTCCACGGCAGGTCGACCTTCTTCGCGAGCCAGCGCGTCAGGAAGTCCAGGTCGATCTCGCGCCCGGGATCGCGCGCGTTCTTCCAGCCGCTCGCGGCGATGCGCTCGAGCGCGCCGACCGGGGGAGATTCGCCATCGCGGACGACGCGGCGCGTGCCGTCGCGGGACGCGTCGCGCGAGATCGAACGCAAGAGCTTCGCGTTCCCCTCCTCGATCAGGCCGTCGAGCAGCAATCCGTCGAGCACCGGCTCTAGCGCGAGGCGGCCGGTGACGGGATCGGCGAAGCGTCGGGCGTTTTCGGTGAGCACGGGCGTCCGGGGGTGGCGAGGTCCAGGAGCTATCGGCGCGACCGGGTCGAGCGTGAACGGCGGCATGTCACCCCATCGGCTGCGTCACGAACGGCGCACGGGCCTGTGACACACTACCGCCCCGTTCTCGTATCGGTGCGCATGAACACACGCATCCTGATCGTCTGCGACACCAACGGCGGCAATACCTACCGCATGGCGCAACGCATCGCGCGCGGCGTCGAGAGCGCCGACGGCGGCGAGTCGATCCTGCGCGCCGTGCCGAAGGTCGGCGCGCGCACCGAACCCCGCCTGGACGACGTGCCCGAGACGGGCGCTCCGTACGTCGAGCTCGACGAGCTCGCCGACTGCGACGGCCTGATCCTCGGCAGCCCCACGCACTTCGGCAACATGTCGGCCTCGCTCAAGCACTTCCTCGACGGCACGACGAGCCAGTGGTTCGGCGGTGCGCTCGCCGGCAAGCCCGCCGCCGCGTTCACTTCGACCGGGAGCCTGCACGGCGGCAACGAGGCGACGCTGCTGACGATGATGATCCCGCTGCTGCACCACGGCATGGTGCTCGTCGGCCTGCCCTACTCGCATCCGGGGCTGATGCAGACGACGCGGGGCGGCACGCCGTACGGGGCGAGTCACGTGTCCGGGGAGTCGGGGGAGGCACCGCTCGACCCGACCGAGGCGGCCCTCTGCGAGTTCCTCGGCCGGCGCGTCGCGACGTTCGCACGCAAGCTCGCCGTCCCGTGAGCGCGCGCACGAAACGCGCGCGCAAGCCGCACTTCGCCGACCCGCGGCGCGCACGCATCGGTCGGATGCTGACGCTCGGCGGCTACTTCGGGCTGCTCGCGCTGATCCTGAACTGGTTCGCGTGGATCGCGCCACCCGAGCGGATTCCGCGCGCGTTCCCGATGATCGCGCTGGCCGTGCCGCTGCTCTTTCCGCTGCGCGGGCTCCTGCACGGGCGCCGCTACACCCATCTCTGGGCGGGCTTCCTGAGCATGGCGTACCTGGCGATCGGCATCGATGCCTGGCTCAACGCCGCCCGCGGCGGCGGCTGGCTCGGTGCGACGATGGCCGTGCTCGCCACGTCGCTGTTCGTCGGCACCGTCGTCTACGCGCGCTACACGTCGAGCGGTACCTCGGCGGCGGCCCGGGCGGAGGCGGACGCGGAGGCGCGCCTGAACGCCGCGAATGCCGCCGCGACGGATGGCACCGTCGACACGAGCGGCGATCCGGCCGGCACGATCGGCTCGACCGGTCCCGGCGGCACGACCGGCACGGGTGTTCGATGATCGGGACCGGGCTCCCTCGTCCGACCCGGGCTCGGATCGGGGCTCGCGGAGTCCCGGGTCTCGCGAGTCGGGGCTCGGGACGGACTCGGACCGAAGTTCGGGCCGGAGCTAGACCGGATGCAGCGACGCGGGTGCCGCCCCTTCCTCGAACGCGTTCCTGACGCGCGCGACGGTCAGGCGCTTGCGCTCGCCGAGCGCGACATCGACGAGCCGCTCGACGATAGGCTGCAGCACCTGCATGTCCGGCTCGAAGCGGCGCAGGAGGAAATCGAGCACGTCGTCGCCGAGCGGCACCGATCGGCGTGCGGCCCCGGTCTTGAGCGCCGCGCGAAGCGACTCGCCCGCGAGCGCACCGACCCGGAAGCGGGGTCCGAGATCGAGCCGCGCGACGAGCTCGGCACGCTCGAACCCCAGTTCCTCGGGCGGACGGTCGGCCGCGAACAGCAGCATCGTGCCGGCCGCCCGGCAGCGCTCCATGCAATGGCAGAGCTCGATCTCGGCCTCGTGCCCGAGCCGCTGCAGGTCATCGATGCAGACGAGCTCGCACTGCTCGAGTCCGACCAGCGCGTCGCGGTGGCCGGCGAGCTCGCCGGGAAGGTAGGCGATGCGGTAGCCCTGTGCGCTGACCGTCTGGCAGGCCGCGCTGAGCAGATGCGACTTGCCCGCACCGCGCGCACCCCAGACCAGGATCTGACGGTCCGCCGAGGCCCCTTCCACGAGCGCCCGGACGCTGCGGTGCGCGACGGCGTTGGTGTCGCTGACATGGAACGTCTCGAACGACGTGGCCGGCGCCGGATCGAGCGGCAAGGTCAGTTGCGGGTGCACGGGTCGCGGCTCAGCGCAGATAGTCGAACGCGAGCTCGGCGTCACTCGCCAGGGGCGTCGGCGGGCGTCGGCCATCCGGGGTCCGGCCATCCGGGGTCCGGCCATCCGGGGTCCGGCCATCCGGGGTCCGGCCATCCGGGCGTCGGGCGATGTCCGTCGTGCCGTCAGCGATCGCCACGTCACCGTCTGCCCCGATGGCGCCCGGAGCCCGCCCGCCCGCCCGCCCGGCACCGGAATCCGAGCCGAACTGCCCGTCGTTCCGGGCAGCCGGCGTCCGGGCAGCCGGCGTCCGGGCAGCCGGCGGATTCGTGCGGCGCAGCCAAGACACGCCTTCGGCGGCCGACGCGATCGTCGGCAACGCGCCGCGCGGCACGACCGTGAACGTCATGCCGAGCTCGTCGATCTCCCTGGGGTAGACGGTGCCGACGCCCGGCACGCCGGAAAGGAAATTCATGACGGTGGCGTAGGCACCGACCGATTCGAGCGCACCGACCCAGACCAGCGCCTCGGTGTCGGAGGCCGCCTCGCCGCCGTAGCGGTAGCTGTCGTCACCGCCCGAGGTCGAAGTCGACAGCCATGCGATGCCCTCCTGCAACGCCTCGTCGAGACTGCCCGTCGAGAACGTCTCGCTCGCGACCGACGTCCCGGCGAACTTCGTCCAGCTTCCCTGCCAGGCATCGAGGCCGTCACGCGCGAGGCGCCCGGACAGCACCACCGCCTCTCCGTAGCGTTCGGAGGCGAGGCGCAGCCTGTCGAGGCCGACGGCCCGGATCTCCTCGGCTCCGACCATGGCGGCATCCTCGTCGTCGCCCGTCGGGTAGCGCAACGCGAAACCGCGGGCGCCGGCGATCTCGCGGGCCCGGGCGCGCACGTTCGCCGCCGCCGGATCGCTGACGAGGATCTCGCGTCGCCCGTCCTCTATCAGCAGCCACATCAGCGCCGCATCCACGGCGAGAAAGGGGTCGACGCCCTCGTCAGCGGACGCGGGGCGCCCTTCGTCGTCGCCACCGGCGATCAGCGCGCCCATCCGCGCACGATCGAACGACACGCGCATCAATTGCGTCGCCTCCCCGCTCTCGCGCACCCGGTCGGTCAACGGCGTGCCGGGCGCGATGACGGTGCCCGGCGGCGGAGCCCGGTAGTCGAAGCGCTCGACGTAACTCTCCGCGTCCCGAAGGCCCGCGCGCACGTCGTCGCGGTTCAGGAGGGTCTTGTCGCCGCTGTTGGCGAGCAGGACCGCGCGCATCGCGAGCGACTGCGCGGCGAGACGCTCGTCGGGCCCGCGATCGGCGACGGCCACCTCGCGGCTCCACGGATCGCCCGACACGGCCGGGGCCGAGACCTGGGCGAGCACCGCCCGCGGGGCCGGGAGGAACACCGTCGCGAGCACCAGCAGGGCGACGATTGGCGAGACGCGTATCATCACCACATTGTGCAGCCACGCCCGGGGCAATGCCACCCGTGCGGGTGATCGACGTTCTCCGGCCACGACCGACCGCCTCCGCACGACATCCCTGCCAGCGCCCCACCTGCCATGACCGACCGCGACCGCCCCGACACGCTGACCTACGCCGATGCCGGCGTCGACATCGCCGCGGGCAACGCGCTCGTGGCGCGCATCGGACCCGTCGTCGCGCGCACGCACCGCCACGGCGTGCTCGGCGGCATCGGCGGATTCGGCGGGTTGTTCGAGCTGCCGATCGAGCGCTACCGGAACCCCGTGATGGTGTCCGGGGCCGACGGCGTCGGCACCAAGCTCAGACTCGCGCTCGAGCTGGACCGGCACGACACGATCGGCATCGATCTGGTCGCCATGTGCGTCAACGACATCCTCGTCACCGGCGCGGAACCGCTCTGGTTCCTCGACTACTACGCGAGCGGCCACCTCGACGTGGAGCGCGCGACGAGCGTCGTCACTGGCATCGCGCGCGGTTGCGAACTCGCCGGCGCCGCCCTGCTCGGCGGGGAGACAGCGGAGATGCCGGGACTCTACGCCGGCGACGATTACGATCTCGCCGGCTTCGCCGTCGGCATCGTCGAGAAGAGCGCGATCATCGACGGCGGCCGCGTCGCCGCGGGCGACGCGATCATCGGCCTCGGCGCCTCGGGCCCGCACTCGAACGGCTACTCGCTGATCCGGCGCCTGTGCGACGGCGAGGATCTCGGGCGCGAGCTGGCCGACGGCGTCACCCTCGGCGACGCGCTGCTGGCCCCGACACGCATCTACGTCCGCGCCGTGCGAGCGCTGCTGGAGCGTGACGACGTCGACGTTCACGCGCTCGCCCACATCACCGGCGGCGGACTCACCGAGAACCTGCCGCGGGTGCTGCCGGCCGGTACGGAGGCCCGCATCGATCGCGCGAGCTGGGCGCTGCCGGGCGTGTTCGCGTGGATCCGGGGCACCGACGCGGCCGGAGACAGCCTGCGGGACGGCCCGCCGGTCACTGACGAGGAGCTGCTGCGCACGTTCAACTGCGGCATCGGCATGACGCTCGTGGTGCCCGACGCCCAGGCGGCGACGGCCATCGAAGCGCTCGCCGGGCAGGGCGAGACGGCGCGCGTGATCGGCACGATCGTCGCCGCGGAGGAGATGGCTGACCCGCGCGTCGGCTACGTCGGCGAGTGGTCCGGGGAGCCGTCGCCGGATCGCGCCGGCCCGGATGATGCACCGTCGGACGGATGAACGCCCGTCTCGCGATCCTGATCTCCGGGCGTGGCTCGAACATGCTGGCGCTCGCGAACGCCTGCGCGGACGGTCGACTCGACGCGCGCGTGGTCGGCGTGATCGCCGATCGTCCGGACGCCGCGGGACTCGACGCCGCGGCCCGGCTCGGACTGCCGACCGAGGTCGTCGCACGCCGTGATCACCCCGACCGCGCCGCGTTCGACCGGGCGCTCGGCGAGCGACTCGCGGCCCTCGCACCCGATCGCGTGGCGCTCGCCGGGTTCATGCAGGTACTCGGCGCGGAGCTGGTCGACGCCTGGCGCGGCCGCATGCTCAACATCCACCCCTCGCTCCTGCCGAGACATCCCGGGCTCGACACGCACGCGCGCGCACTGGCCGCCGGCGACACCGAGCACGGTGCCAGCGTCCACCTCGTCACGCCCGAACTCGACGGCGGTCCGGTCATCGCGCAGGTGCGCGTGCCGGTTCTCGCGGACGACACGCCTCGATCCCTCGCCGCCCGCGTCCTCTCGGAGGAACACGGGCTCTACGTCACGGCGCTCGCCCGCTCGCTGGGCGACACCGAACTCTCGGGCGCCCCGTCCTCCGCGGCGACCCACGCTTCCGCTTCCTGACGCGCCGTCGTGCGCCGCCACCGTTTCCGACAGCCGATGAATCCATTCGTCCCCCGTGTCCTCGCCCCCCCGCCCGTCGCACCGAGCGGGCGACCCGGTCTCGTCCGGTCCGCGCTCGCGCCCGTCCGGGGCGTGTTGCTGGGCATCGCGATCACGGCGCTCGCGTCGCCCGTCCGTGCCGAGGCGCAGGGCACCGTGCCGGATATCCTCGCGAGCGACATCGCCCCGTTCGACATCGTCTACGACGTCGGCAACAACCTCATCACGGCGGGCCTCGCGAGCCTCACGTTGACGCGCGAGGGCGAGGACTGGATCTATACGCTGGCGACCAAGCCCACCGGCGTGTTCAAGCTGACCGGCAAGGGTCGCATCCGCGAGATCAGCGTGCTCGATATCGTGCAGACCGGCGACGTCGTCGAACTGCAGCCGCGAAGCTACTCCTACCGCCAGGACGAGGAAACGCGGCGCAGCGTCGACGCCGCGTTCGACTGGGACACGCGCGAGCTGACGTGGCAGCGTCGCGGCAAGGAAGGCAACGACAGCTTCGACGGCCCGCTGCTCGATCGGCTGTCGGTCACGCTCGCGGTCATGCACATGCTGCGGCAGGGGTTCGAGAATATCGAGCTCGACATCTTCGACAACGGCGAGATCAAGACGATGCGCTTCGTCAACGAAGGGCGGGAGATTCTCGACACGAAGATGGGCGACGTCGAGACGGTGCGCGTCAAGGGCGAGAACGCCGACGGGGGCAGCCGCTCGTCGCTGACCTGGTTCGCCCCGTCGCTCGACTTCGTACCGGTACGCATCGAGCACAGGAAGCGCGACGAGCTCGTCGCCCGCATGAACCTCATGAAGCTGAAGAACCGGATCACGGACATCGAGCTGGCCGATCCCGACGAGCTGGCGAAATGACGGGGCGCGCCGGAGCGAGAGCCGTTACTTGAAGCGCTTCTCGAACACCGCCCGGAGGCGGTAGTCGGGCTGCTCGTCCTCGTCGGTCGACGGCGTCGGATCGACCGGCACCTGCATCTCGGCCGAGAACGTGAACCCCGGATGACGCCAGAACAGGCTCGGGTTCAGGTACCAGGCGCTCTCGGGCTCGAGCGTCGCATCGGCCTCGGTATCCAGCAGGTCGAAGTCTCCCTGCACGCTCAGGAGCCACAGCGGGGCGTCCGCACCGAGGCCGGTGATGCCGAGACGACGACCTGTCGTGACGTCGAGCGACAGGACGTCGGGGCGGTCCTCGCCGTGGCGCTCGTCGGCGAACTGCTCGAGATTGACGTCGATGCCGCCGTACCAGAGCCGCCCGAGCCGCCCGTAGGAAAGCCCGAGCAGGCTCGAGCTGACATAGGTCGTGCCGTCGATGTCGGCATCCTCGTGCTCGATGCGAACCCCGGCCGAGTAGCGAAAACCGTCGTTCAGGTCGGTGGTCAGGCCCACCGGCATGTCGTCCACGGAGAAACCGGCCGCCGGCGGTGCGCTCGCGACCTCGAGCGCCGGCGCGCCGAACAGCGCACCGAGGCCGTACGCGCCCTTGGGCGAGAAGTCGGGGCGCTTCGGGGAGAGCGAGAACGAGAACTCGGTACGCGGAGCGACGACGGCGGAGGCCGGCTCGTCCTCGGTGGAGAGGAGCCGCGGACCGTCGGTCTCGTCACGCAGGCGCGTGAAGCGTATCGGGTCGAGTTCGGTCGGATCGAGCGCGAACGGGCCCGGCACGTCGGATACCGCGTCGGCCGTCGCGACGCTCCCGACGAACAGCAGCGACGCGCCGGACAGCGGCACGAACAGGGCTCTGGAGGCTCGAAGGGTACCCATCGGCTGGTGACCCGCGACGCGGGCGGCGACTCCTGGTTGCAGCGATCTCGTCGAGCGCACCTCGATTAGACCGCGTGTGTCGCTAAAATACAACGCAGATCGACCCTCGATCACCGGTATTGCGACCGGCTAGCGGTCCGTCTCGCTGATACCGTCGGACTCAGCGAGACGGACCACCGGACCTGCCCGCCCCGACCGGACGATACCTCGATGTCGACAGAATCACCCCGCGACGAGAACATGACGCCGGACGACGACGCGTTTCTCGACGAGGGCCCGAGCCGGAGTGCCAGGAAGCGCGATGCCGACGCCGTGCGCGAGCTCGGCCGTCGTCTCGCCGAGCTGTCGGTGTCCGAACGCGCGGCGCTCCCGCTGGAGGAGGACATCCGCGACGCGGTCGAGCAGCTGAACGCGATCCGCCGCGGCAGTGCGCACAAGCGCCAGCTCTCCTTCCTGGCCAAGCGGCTGCGCCGTCTCGACGACCTCGAGCCGATCCGTGCCGCGCTCGCCGAGCTCGATCGCTCGGCACAGGTCGATCGAGCTCATCACCACCGGAGCGAGGCGTGGCGCGACCGACTGCTCGGCACCGACCCCGCCGAGAGCGCCGCCGACGCGCTGACCGCCTACCTCGACGCCCACCCCGCCGCCGATCGGCAGCGCCTGCGCCAGCTGCAGAAACGCGCCCTGGGCGAGCGCGCGAGCGGGCGCTCGCCGAGCGCCGCCCGCGAGCTGTTCCGGCTGGTTCGCGACACCGCTCGAGACCCCGCGCGCGCGGGCGCCGAGCCCCGCGGGCGTGCCGATCCGGCCCCGTGACGCTCCCGCGGCGATCGTCGGGGCCCCTGATGCCGGTCCTGCTGTCGTCGCTGCTGCTCGCCTGCGGCGCGGTACCGACCCGCCCCGCGCCGGACGGCGACGCTGTCCGGCATGCCGACGACCCGACCGGTGTCGCCGATACCACCGCGCCCGTGGACGAGCGCGCGGCCGATCGGGCCTCCACCGTGCCCGAGCCGTCATCGACCTCCCCGCTACCCGTACCGGAGGCCACCGCCCGTCCGCGCCGCGGCGACACCGTCCGCTTGCTCGCGCCGGTGCTGCTGGAGACCAGCGGGCTGGCCGTCTCGCGCCGCGATCCCGACGTGCTCTGGGCGATCAACGACGGCGGTCACGCCCCGGCGCTGCACGCCGCCGCTTCCGACGGCCGCGCGCTCGGCCAGTGGCCGATCGAAGCGATCAACCGCGACTGGGAAGACCTCGCCGCCTTCCGCCTGGACGGCGAGCCCGTTCTCCTGATCGCCGACACCGGCGACAACTTCCGCCGCCGCGAGGAGGTGGTGCTGCACCTCGTCGCCGAACCCGTGGCCACGGGACCCGCGGCCCTGCCCGGTACCCCGCTCGTCCCGCTGCGAAGCCTGCGGTTCCGTTACGAGGACGGCGCCCACGACGTAGAGTCGGTCGCCGTCGACGAGACGAGCGGCACCGTCTGGTTGCTGCCGAAGGAGCCGGTGCGGGGTGGGCGCGGCGTCGCCGGCGGCGCCTACGCCCTGTCGCTCGCCGACGATCCGCCACTCGTCGCGCGACGCCGCGCGACGCTCGCGGGCGTGCCGCGCGGGCTCGCCGAGCGCCTGGCGGCAGCCGTCGTCGGGATCGACCTCGAGCAACCGACCGCGTTCGACATCGCCGAGGACGGTCTGTCCGGCTGCCTGCTGACCTACCGCCGGCTGCGCTGTCACGAGCGGGCGGAGGGCGAGAGCTGGGACGAGGCGCTGGCCCGCCCCGGACGCATCCTCGCCGCGCACGATCTCGATCAGGCCGAGGCGATGGCGCTCGCCCCGGACGGGGCGACCCTCTGGTTCACGTCCGAAGGCGTCATGCCGAGGCTTCGCGAACGCCGCCTGCGGTAGCGCCGTCGTTCACCGGTCCGTCGCGCGACGCCGCGACGCGCCGGTCTCCGGCGCGAGCACCGGGCTGTCCCAGCTGCCCGTCAGCGAGTAGCGGCGAAGTCCTATCCGGTCGAGATCGAGCCCGATCGCCTTCAGGAACCCGCTCGCCACGAGCGCACCGATACCGCCGCTCGCCCCGCCGGCGAGCGCTCCGATGATCGGCACGGCGGCACTGACCCTCGGCAGCACCGTGATGCGCTGGTCGTACTCGCGGCGCACGAGATCGGACGTGCCGACGATATCGACGACGCCGACCGGACCGCTCAGCTGGACGAGCGTCACGTCGGCCACGCCCGCGGCGAAGGTGACGTCGCCGCCGACCCGCTCGAACGCGAGTCCGTTCTCGGTCACGTCGCTGAAGTCGAGCACGAGCCGTCGCGGCAGCGCCTGCAGGGCGAACAGCCCGACGAGACGCGCCGCCCCCGGTTCCAGCGGCACGATCCGGCCACGCTCGATGTCGAGCGACAGCGCACCGCGCGTGCGTTCGATCGCCGGAGCGTAGAGCGGCCCCTCCCAGCCGAGCGTCGCCTGCACCTTTCCCTTGCCCCCGGCGAGCATGCCGGACAGTCCGACCGCGTCGAGCCCGGCACCGAGATCGGCGCCCTCGACCCCGAACGCGAGCGTGCTGGCGTGGCGACCGGGCCGCGAGGCGTCGGACTCGTCGGCGCTTCGCAGCAACCACCCGCCCTCGCCCTCGAGCAGCGTGCCTCCGGTCGCGGTGGTGCGGAACACGTACCGGATCCCGCGCGGATCGGGGCGAACGACGAGCGAGACGTCGTCGAGGGCGAGCTTGCCCCAGGCGAGCCGCGTGACATGCGCGTCGATCGCAGGCAGCGTTCGCGGATCGAGCGCGTCGGAAGCACCGCTGTCCGGTGCCGAGGCGAGTGCGTCGACGGCGGCGCGATCGACCCGCGAGACGCGCACGCGTGCGGCGCGCTCGCGCTCCCAGTGCGCGCGCGGGTAGCGGACACTGCCGGCGAGGTGCGCGTTGTCGACGATGGCGTTGACGAACTCGGCGTCGGTCGTGGCGCGCAGCGTCGCCGGCCCCAGCGACTCGATGCCGGCGACGAGCGCGTCGGTGGAGAGATCGACGTGCACGGACGGGATGGGCAGGGGGCCGCCGGAGGACGCCGGCAGATCCTCGATCAGCGTTGCCAGGGCCGTGGCCCAGAGATCGAACGCGAGTCGCGGAGCGTGGCCGTCGAGACGGAAGCCCGCCGCGGCCGGTGCGTCGACAGGCCCCTCGCCGAAGCGTGCACCGAGCGAGAACAGCCCGTCGGCGTCGGTCACGATCGCGGCCCGGAGCCGCGCGTCGCCGTGCTCGATCCGCCACGACGCTCGCTCCTCGTCCGGGCGGAACGCGCTCGTCAGGGTCAGCGGCACCGCCGCGCCGGAGGACTTCTCGAGCGGGGCCGGCAGGAGCAGCCCGGTGCCGACGAGATCGCTCGTCGCGAGCAGACGCACGCCGTCCCGTCGAACGCGGCCGGCCGAATGCGGAGCGCTCAGGGTGACGTTCCAGTTCGAGGCACCGCTCACGAACCGATCGAGCGGGACGCCGTAGTGCGAGAGGACGTCCGACGCCTCGAGCGTCCCCTCCAGACGGATCTCGGTCACGGCCTCGTCACCCGCACCGCTCGTCGCCGCGTCGATCGATACCGGGCGGTCGAACAGCTTCGCGCGCAGATTGCCGATGCGTACGCCCTCCTCGCTGAATCCGATCGAGCCACGGGCACTCGCGAGCGTCAGGTCGGCTCGCCCGAACGTGACGTCGTTGCCGTCGAGGAACAGTGCGCCGTCGACGCTGAGCGGACCGCCGGCACCGCGCACGAGCGGCGCCTCCAGCGCGACGTCCATGCCGGCGCGCCCGGTGCCGGCGGTCTCGGCGAGCACCTCGCCGAGCAGGTTCCGGAGCGGTCCGCTCCGTCCGAAGCGGACGAACGACTCGAGCGCGGCCCGACCGGACGCCTCGAACGCGAGACGCGGACGCCGGATGTCGTCGATGCGGGCCGCGGCGGTCGCGACGTCGAGTTCGCCCAGACGCCCGTCGGACGCGCGTCCGACGAGCGTCACGCCGTCGAGGTCGACGCGACCGCGGGGAATCAGCGCCACGGGCCAGTCCGGCAGGAAGGCGAGCGCCCCGTCGACGAGATCGAACCCGCTCCGGAATTCCCCGGCCCCGTTCGCGTGCGGGAAGTCGGCGAGACGCCCGACCCAGACGAGCTCGCCGTTCTCGGCGCGCCCGCCGGCGAGCGCCTCCTCGAACCAGCGCGTGACGCCGGCCGGCAACCCGCCGATGGCCAGCGCGGGCGGTACGTCGGCGAGATCCCCGATCGTGTAGCGCGCCTGCACGTCGACGTGTGGCGAGCGATCGGAGGCGAGCGTCAGGCCGATGCGGGCGTCGGCGTCGGCGCTGGCTCGCGCGAGCGCCGCGCGACCGTCCAGGCGCACCTGCCCGGGGATGCGCGCGTCGATGTCGACGGCGACGTCGAGCGCGTCGACGGACACGGTCGCCGCCCCGCGCGACAGCGTGAAGCCTTCGCCACCGAGCGCGAGCGTGCCGCGACCGTCGACGACCCGGATCGAACCGTGCAGCGCGTCCACGCCCGGCAGCGCGCCGACCGGAGCGAACGACAGCGCGTCGACCTCGCCGGCGAACGACACCGTCGGCACGCCGTCCTCGTGTCGCGACCGCAGGCGCCAGTCGCGGAGCGCCCCTCCCGGATCGAGCGCGGCGAGCGTCCCGGCAAGACCGCCCGGCGCGGCCCCGGCCCCCGTGCCCGACTCGGCGTCGGCGAGCAACACCTTCGGCAGACGGGCGGCGAGCGCCAGCGGCAGACGCTCGCCACCGGCGAGCAACCGCCATGAGTTCGCCGTGCGGGCACCTCGTCCGATCTCGACGCCGTCGAACACGGCGCGCTCGCCACCGGCGACGAGCTCGACCCGGTCGGCCTCGAGCGTCCAGCCGGGCGCATCGTCACGGTAGGCCAGATCGGCCGACAGCCGATCGAGCAGCGGAGACAGAGCGGCGACCGCGGACGCCGTCGCCCTCGAACCCGACGCGGCCGGCAGCACGAGATCGCGTGCGTCGACGCGGCTCCGGGCGCGGTGGATCTTCCCGTCCCGCAACGTTCCCCAGAGCTCGACCTGCGCCTCCCCGTCGAGCCGCCCGAGCGAGGCCAGCAGGGCACCGGCCGATCCGGTCGCCGTGCCGGAGACGTCAGTGGCCGCCACCGCCGACGTCGCTCCGGTCAGCGCGGCGCCACCCGGCACGGCTGCGCGCAACGCGTTCCAGGCGCCGAGTCGCAGCGCCGAACCGCGCAGGTAGACGCTGCCTTCGGAGGCGGCGAGCGTTCCGCTCGAGTCGACCAGGTCGATACCTCCCTCGAGCGTGTCGCCGAGCTCGGGCGGCAACGTCATGTCGATACGCAGACGGTGTGCCGCACCGTCGTTCTCGGCCCGCACGTTAAGCTCGCGAACGACGAGACGGCGACCGCTCGCGGCATCGACGAACGTCACGCGCGTGTCGAGCAGCCCGACCCGACCCGCATCGAGCAGCCAGCCGACGACATCGAGTCCGCCGCCGTCCGACGATCCGTCCGCCGATCCGTCCGCCGATCCGTCCGCCGATCCGTCCGCCGATCCGTCCGCCGCGTCCCCGACCGGGATGTCGCCCGCGTCACGCTCGTCGACAGGCGCACCGAGCCCCGGCACGGATCCCCCGCGTTCGACCCCCTGCAGACGAAAACGCCCGTCGCCGGCGTACTCGATCGACAGATCCGCACCGACCAGCGTCAGCTCGTCGACCACGGGCGCGCGGCGCCAGAGGGTCGCGAGCAGGTCGACGTCGAGCCGGAGCTCGTCGAGGCGCACCGCGCGCGTGTCCGACTCGATCACCGAGACGTCGCCGAGCCGCAACTCCGGCCCGTTCAGGCGCCAGGCGAGATCGAGCTCGCCGATCGCCACCGGGCGCTCGAGGTAGTCGCCGAGATAGGCCGCGATCTCGCCCTTCCTGGACGCGACGAACGGCAGCGCGAGCCACATGCCGAGCGTCAGCACGGCGAACGCGACGAGCAGCACGCCGAGCGCGGTCAGCGCGACCCGGAGCGACGAGCGGGCGAGGGTTCCGATCATCGAGTGCCGTTCGGTGCCACGCGCTTCAGCGCAGCACGACGTCGTAGTGCTCGCGCGGGTAGAACGGCTCCGCCTGCAGTCGCACCGGTACGCCGACGAACGACTCGAGCTCGGCGAGATCGTCCGCCCGCTCCTCGGTGAACCACTCGAGCATGCCGGTGGAGGCCAGCACCGTCACCGACTCGATGTCGAACTGACGCACCTGACGGATGATCTCGCGCGTGATCTCGAAGCCGACGGTCTCGCGCGTCTTCTGGGTACCACGCCCGTGGCAGGTCGGGCATTCCTCGCAGAGCACCTGCTCGAGGCTCTCGCGGGTACGCTTTCTCGTCATCTCGACGAGCCCCAGCGCCGACACCTCGCTGACCGACGTGCGCGAGCGATCGCGCTCGAGCGCCTTCTCCAGCGCGCGCAGCACCTGCCGACGGTGCTCGGCGTCGCTCATGTCGATGAAGTCGATGATGATGATGCCGCCGAGGTTCCTGAGCCGGAGCTGGCGGGCGATCGCCTGGGCCGCCTCGAGGTTGGTCTTGAAGATCGTCTCCTCGAGGTTCCTGCGCCCGACGTAACCCCCGGTATTGATGTCGATCGTCGTCATCGATTCGGTCTGGTCGATGACGAGGTAGCCACCCGACTTCAGCGGCACCTTCCTGTCCAGCGCCCGCTCGATCTCGTCCTCGACGCCGTGCAGGGCGAAGATCGGACGTTCTCCGGGGTAGTGCTCGATCCGGCCGCTCAGTTCCGGGACGTACTCCTCGCAGAACACCCGACACTCGCCGAAGCTCTCGCGCGAGTCGATGCGGATGCGTTCGAGGTCATCGTCGCGGATGTCCCTGAGCAGGCGCTGCACGAGCGGCAGGTCGCGGAAGATGATCTCGCCCGGGTCCGTCGTCGCGCGCCGTGCCTGCACGCCGGCCCAGACCTTGGCGAGGTAGTCCATGTCCTCGACCAGCGCGGACCGCGCGGCGCCGTCGGCCGCCGTGCGCACGATGTAGCCCGCCTCGCCGTCTCCGCGCAGCTCCTCGACGAGCGCGCGCAACCGCTCGCGTTCGGCCTCGTCGTCGATGCGGGCCGATATGCCGATGCCGCTCTCGCTCGGCATCATGACGAGGTATCGCGACGGCGCCGTCAGGTTGCTCGAGACGCGCGCGCCCTTGGTGCCGAGAGGATCCTTGACCACCTGCACGGCGAGCGTCTGCCCTTCCTTGAGAACGCGGGCGATCGGCTGGAGCGCGCGCTCGCCGTGCTCGTCGACGGCGCGCGCCTCGACCAGGTCGGAGACGTGCAGGAACGCCGCCTTCTCGAGCCCGATGTCGACGAACGCCGCCTCCATGCCCGGCAGCACGCGTCTGACGGTGCCCTGGAAGATCGTGCCGACGAGCCCGACCTTCTGCACCCGCTCGACGCGGATGTCGACGAGCTGGCCGTTCTCCACGGCGGCGACGCGCGTTTCCTGCGGCGTCACGTTGATCAAGAGCTCTGCGGGCATGGAAGGGGAGGTCAGGTCGGCGAAGGTGGCCGGATACCTGCCGGCCGGGTGACGTTACTGTAGCTGCCGGGACGGAGGGCGACAAACCGCAAGCGCCCCGCGGCTCGCGCCCGGCGAGGCGTCGCGGAGCCCGGAGGCCGCCGGCACGCCCGGTTTCCGAGGCTCCGCCTTCCGAGCCGCACGGGTCGGGTCAGCGCGGCAGACCGGCCGCGGCGAGCAGCCTCGCGATCTCGTGGAGCGGCAGACCGACCACGTTGCTGTAGCTGCCGACGATGCCCGCGACGAACCGCGCGCCGCCTCCCTGGATCGCGTAGCCGCCCGCCTTGCCCTCCGGCTCGCCGCTGTCCCAGTAGCGCGCCGCCGCCTCGCGATCGACACGCCCGAAGCGTACCGTGGTCGCGACGGCGAGCGTGCGCGTCGCGAGCGGAGCACCCGGAACGCCGGCGCGACCCCGCCCGATCCGATCGAGCGGGCGGACGAGACAGAGCCCGGTGAGGACGCGGTGCGTCCGGCCGCCGAGCGCGAGCAGCATGGCGATCGCGGCCTCCCGGTCGGACGGCTTGCCGAGCGCCCGTCCGTCGAGATCGATCACGGTGTCGGCGGCGAGTACCAGCGCGTCCGCACCGGGCGGGCCGATCGCCTCGGCCTTCGCTCGCGCCAGGCGACGCACGAGCGCCTCCGGCGACTCGCCCGTTCGCGGCGTCTCGTCGACATCCGCGGCGATCATTTCCGGGTCGAGACCGATCTGGTGCAGGAGCGCGAGGCGTCGGGGCGAGGCGGAGGCGAGGATCAGGCGCATGCGACTCGGTCAGGGCTCCGGCGAGAAGACGCTCGACCCGCCGGCGGGAACGCGCGTTCCGCGCCTGTTCGCGCGGCATCCGCCCGAGGATACGCCGGGATACGCCCGCCGTGGCCGGACCCGCCGTGTTCGCCGGCGACGATCGGCTGCACCGGCGAGAGCGATCGAGCCGGACGTCCGGGGCCTGCCGGGCTCAGCAGCGCTCGGACGAGGCGGGCGGGGCGACGGCGTCGCGATGCATGAGATCGATCGTGCGTTCGATGTCCGAACGCGCCACGCCGAGCTCGGCGAGGCGCGCGTCCTCGAGCCCGCTCAGCTCCATGGCCGCCCGCGGCAGTCGCGCCCTCCCGGCACGCGGGACGTCCGAGGACGGTTCCCGCGCGAGATCGGCGTCGCCGGCCCGGCCATCGTGTCCGGACCGGCGCGCCGTCATCTCGTCGTGCAGCGGCGTCACGTCCGGCGCTCCACGACACGCCATCGACTCATGCCGCCTGCCGGGTCGTCGCGTCGAGCTCGTGCCCGGGTCGCCCGTGCCGTACCGCATCGGCGATATCGGAGCGTGCGATGTCCAGATCGGCGAGCTCCGCGTCGCTCAGACGCGAGAGCTCGCGCGTCGCGTCGAGAACCGCACGCTCTCGTACCGCCAGACGCTCGTGCTCGGGACGGAAGACGGTCGCGGCGGTGAGCCCGTCGTCGACGCGCCACGGCCAGGCCCGATTGCCGAGCTCGAGCAACTCCCGGGAGAACCCGGCGTCCTCGAGAAGGCGATCGTTCTGGGCGAGAAGATGTTCCCGGGCGCGCGTGCGGCCCGCATTGATGATGCCGCCTTTCAGCGTCTGTGCCATTGTTCCAAACATGCTCATGAAGTTTCTCCGACTCGCGTTTCGACGGGATCAGCCCCGTCCCGAACAGAGTGTCGGCACGGCACCCGCACTTCACAAACGATGTCTCCTTGTCCCCTTCGATAGCCCTGCTTACGTCGGCTCGACGACCGGGCGGACGCGCCTCGCGATTCAGGTTGTGGCGCGTCTGCATCCCGTCATTGGTATTCCGATCGTTGACAGTGGGTCAGCGCGAACGCCGGTTGTCTGACGACGTATGGCCCCCCGCATGGCCGATGGCAAGGGCGAGCGGATCCTGGAGGCGGACGCCCGGATCGCGGCGCCGAGCGGCCGGCGCTTCAGTCAGGCCTACATCGACAACATCGTGCTGTCGGACACGGAAGTGCTCGACTCGGGTTACACGGCCCAGGCCGCCGCCCTCGTCCACGAGCAGGGCGCCGGACGGGAGTTCGCCGTCCGTGCGCGGCTCGAGACCGCGCGCTACGTGAACGGTGTCTCCGCCGCCGATCGCGCGGCGGCACTGATGGAGCGGGTCGGCGCGCACGGCGTGCTCGAGCCGGTCGACCATTCCGCCTTCTACGGCCGCCCCGAGGCGATCGCCCGTCTGGCGAGACAGTCTCTCGAACGGGTCGGTTGAAAGACCGCCCTCTCGGATGAACGACGGCTCGGGCCAACGCCGGCGAACCGTCACGAGCGAGCCGGACGGGCGGGTCACTGCAATGCAAGTCGACACGAGCACGTCGCGGAAGACAACACAAGCACGTCACCACGAGGAGGACACGAGATGAAGATACTGTTGATCGGCGCCACCGGCCCGCGCAACGGCGACGACGCGGTCGCCTGGGCCGAAGCCTTCGCCCGCACCCCGATCGACGCGCACCGGAGGACCGGCGAGCGGATGCCGATGGTCGGTGGAGGCAGCTCGCTGCAGATGCCCGACGGCGGCAAGGGCGACATCAGCGCCCCGGAGACGGTGACAGGCGCGGTGGTCAGGCGCGGTGGTAGGGGTGACCGACGAGCAAGGAGTGCGCGCGGTACAGTTGCTCGACGACGACGACGCGCACGAGCGGGTGCGGGAACGTGAGCGGGGAGAGACTCCAGCGTTCATCGGCACGGGCCAGCACGTCGGCATGCAGTCCGTCCGCGCCGCCGACGAGCAGCGTGACGTCGCGCCCCAGGCCTTGCCAGGATTCGAGGCGGGCGGCGAGCGCCGCCGTCGTGTGGGCCCTGCCACGCTCGTCGAGGGCGACCACGTGCGACGGGGTGTTGCGGCGCGAGCCGGGACCGTCGACCGCGAGCAGCAAGGCCTCGCCCTCGCGAGCCGTGCGCGTCGCGACGTCGCCTCCCGTCGCCTGCGCGACCTCACGGATCGCGAACGACCAGTGCGCAGGCAAACGCTTCGCGTACCCCTCGGTGCCGGTGACGGTCCAGGCGGGCATGCGCCGACCGACGGCGACGAGCGTCAGCCGCACGGACAGGCCTTCAGAGCGCCGTGTCGGCGAGCTCGTCGGGGGAGACCATGACGCGATCGGCCTCTTCGTCCGGGCCGACCGACCAGAGCTTCTCGAGCGCGTAGAACTCGCGCTTCTCCTCCGTCATGACATGCACGATGACGTCACCGAGATCGACCAGCACCCAGTCGCTGCGATCATCGCCCTCGACACCGAGCGGCGGGTGCCCCGCGTCCTTGGCCGACAGCCGCACGTGCTCGGCGAGCGAGCGGACGTGCCGCTGCGACGTGCCCGTCGCGATCAGCATCGCGTCGGCGATGCTGGACTTTCCCATGATGTCGATGACGGCCACGTCGACCCCCTTCAACTCCTCGAGGGCCGACACCGCCAGTGCCGACACTTCCTCGCTGTTCAGTCCCGAAATGTCTCTCCTCCGTCGGGATCGGGAAGCGTGATCGCCCCGCCCCGCGCGTTCCGCCCCCCGAACGGGGAGTGTCGAGCGGATCATAAGGCAGCGGGCGCCCGATACAAGCCACGCTCGCCGATATACCTCCTCACCCTCTCGGGCAGGAGGAAGCGTGGATTCTGCCCCGCGGCGACGCGGCGGCGGATATCGGTGGCCGAGATCGCGAGCTGGGTCACGTCCGCACGCTCGATCACGCCCGTGCCGCCGTCCCGGATCCGTGGCCCGTGGCGCGCACGCTGACGCTCGATCAGCGTCTCGGCCGACTCGGGCAACGGTTCGCCGGGGCGCTCGACGACGACCAGGTTGGCGAGTGTCAGGATGTCGTCGGGACGGTGCCAGCGCTCGAACCCCGCGAACGCGTCGAGCCCGAGGAAGAAGATCAGCGTCGCGCCCGGACGTTCGGCGCGGAGCCCGGCGAGCGTGTCGGCGGTGTAGCTCGGGGCGTCGCGACGCGCCTCGCGCGTGTCCACGGCGAGGCGCGGCACATCGGCGACGGCCCGTTCGAGCATCTCGATGCGCTCGGCCGAGCTCGCTCCGGTCGGCCCGCGATGCGCCGGACGATGGGCCGGCAGCAGGTACAGCACCTCGAGCGCGTAGCGCTCGGCGAGCTCCAGCGCGGGGCGGAGATGCCCGAAGTGGACCGGATCGAACGTGCCGCCGAACAGCCCGACACGCTCGCCCCCGGCTTCCGGCCCGAGAGGTTCAGGCACCGTCGCCGCGTGTCGTGTAGTCGCCGATGACGACGTACTTCTCGCACGTCAGCCCGAGCACGCCGACCGGCCCGCGCACGTGCAGGCGGTTCGTGCTGATGCCGATCTCGGCACCGAGCCCGTACTCCGCGCCGTCGGCGAAGCAGGTGGCGGCGTTGACCAGCACCGAGCTCGAGTCGACGCGGCGCACGAAGGCACGCGAGCGCGCGAGGTTCTCGGTGAGGATCGCATCGGTGTGCCCCGAGCCGTGACGGGCGATGTGGGCGATCGCGTCGTCGAGCGTGTCGATCACGCGCACGGCGAGGACCGGACCGAGGTATTCGGTGTCCCAGTCGGCGTCGCTCGCCGCCGTCATCGACGCCACGACGGCCCGGGCGCGCGCGCAACCGCGAAGCTCGACGCCGTTCGGTGCGATCCGTTCGGCGAACGCCGGCAGGAACGTCGCCGCCTCGTCCGCGTGCACGAGCAGCGTCTCCATCGCCCCGCAGATGCCGTAGCGGTAGGTCTTGGCATCGATCGCGACCCGAACGGCGCGCGTCAGGTCCGCACCCGCGTCGACGTAGACATGGCAGATGCCGTCGAGGTGCTTGATGACCGGCACCTTCGCCTCGGCCGAGATGCGCGCGACGAGCCCCTTGCCGCCGCGCGGGATGACGACGTCGATCGCGTCCTCGAGCGCGAGCAGCGCGCCCACCGCGGCACGATCGGTCGTCGCGACGAGCTGCACCGCCGCCTCCGGCAGGCCCGCCGCGGCGAGCCCCTCGCGCACGGCGCGCGCGATCGCGCGGTTCGAGCGCACCGCCTCGCTGCCGCCTCGGAGGATCACCGCGTTGCCCGACTTCAGACAGATCGCCGCGGCGTCGGCGGTGACGTTGGGACGCGACTCGTAGATGACCGCGACGACGCCGAGCGGCACCCGCATGCGCGCGATCTCGAGACCCGACGGACGCCGCTCGCTCGCCGACAGCTGACCGACCGGATCACCCTGGGAGGCCACGCCGCGAAGACCCGCCACCATCCCCGCCACGCGGGCGGGCGTCAGCTCGAGCCGATCGAGCAGCGCGGCGTCGAGCCCGCGCGCGCGGGCGTCGGCGAGGTCGGCCGCGTTGGCCGCGAGCAGCGCCTCGGCATCCGCCGCGATCGCGTCGGCGATCGCGTGCAGCGCGGCATCCTTCGCCGCCGTGTCGGCAGAGGCGAGCGCATCGGCCGCCGACCGCGCCGCGCGCCCGAGCTCGGCGACGTGCGCGATCGGGTCGATGGCGGCGTTCTCGCCGGACGTGCTCTCGCCGGACGTGTTCCTGCCGACCGCGCGCTCGCCGGACAGGTTCTCGTCGAGGAGGGTGTTCGCCTCGGGCGGGAGCTGTCCGGTACCGGCCGCGGCATCCGCGGACGACGGCCCGGCCGATGCGGTGGTGTCGGTCTCGGTGGAAGCGGACTCGTTCATCGGTGGCATCCGGGCGTTAAACTCGGCGCCCCCTCGAAGGACGCGCATCCTCATGCAGCTCGTCGATTCCCACTGTCATCTGAACTTTCCGGATTTCGACGGCCGTGTGCAGGACATTCTACAGAACGCCACCGAGCACGACGTCGGGCGCCTGCTCTGCATCGCGACCACCTGGGACAACCGCGAGGCGGTGCTCGCCCTCGCCCGCGATCACGCGCGCATCAGCGCCTCGACCGGCGTGCACCCGACCACCACCCGCGGTCACGAGCCGAGCGTCGACGAGCTCGTCGCGGCGTGCGCCGACCCCGAGGTCGTCGCCGTGGGCGAGACCGGGCTCGACTACTTCCGCGTCGAGGCGCCGCTCGAGGAGACGCTCGCCGACCGCGCGGGCGGCGCGCTCGCCTGGCAGCACGAGCGCTTCCACCGCCACATCGAGGCGGCGCGCGCGACGTCGCTGCCGCTGATCATCCACACGCGGGCGGCCGCCGCCGACACCATGGAGACGCTCCGCGCGCACGAGGCGCGCGACGCGGGCGGCGTCATGCACTGCTTCGCCGAGGACTGGGCCGTGGCCGAGCAGGCGCTCGACATCGGCTTCCATCTCTCGTTCTCCGGCATCGTCACGTTCAAGAGCGCCAGGGCGATCCAGGAGGTCGCGCGGCGCGCGCCGCTCGATCGCATCCTGGTGGAGACCGACGCGCCGTATCTCGCCCCGGCGCCGCACCGCGGCAAGACCAACGAGCCGGCCTTCGTCCGCCACACCGCCGAGTTCGTCGCCGGGCTTCGCGGCATCGCGCTCGAGGAGCTCGCCGAGGCGACGACGGCGAACTTCCATCGGTTGTTCGCGAAAGTGCCGGCCATCGCCTGACGTCACCGCGCGAAGCGACCGCTCAGGGCAGCCAGCCGGCACGCAGCAGCCAGTAGGCGAGCTCGTCGCGCGAGCCCCAGACGAGCAGATCGTCGAAGCGCTCGCCGGGCACGACCGAGGGCGGGGCGAGCGCATAGACGTCGTCGCCGTCGACGTTCTCGCCGCCGCTGCCGGCGGCTGTCGCGTCCGCCCCGGTCGACACGACCACGAACGCCAGCGCCTCGGCCCGGGTCAGACGAGTCGGGCAGGCGCCCTCCACCGACGTTCGGCACAGCGAGAGATCGGCCGCCAGATGCCGTGTTCCCACTGCCCGTATCTCGCCCGGCACGAGCCAGTCCGGCAGCGCCCGCTCTCCTCGACTCGGGTCGCTCGCGAGACTCACGGCGTAATGCAAGGGTCGTCCCCAGCCGTCGAGCAGGGCGCCGTTCACGTCGATCGCACCGGCAACGCCGAGCGCCGCCGCCGGTACCCGACCGTGCCCGCGCCGGCACGCCACCGCGACCGCATCGCCGCCCTCGTCGACGGACCCTGCCCCCGGCATGCCGCCTCCGGATCCGGTCGCGAGGCGCCCGGGCACCAGCGGACACGGCAGCACACCACGCGTCACCAGGTGTCCGACGAGCGCGCGGCGGACCTCCTCGAGGCGACGCGCGGTCTCCTCGTGACGGCGACGCTCCAGACCTTCCCCGAGCGGCGCGAGCAGCGCGCGCGCGAGCACGCCGAGCACGACCAGCACGATCGCCAGCTCCACCAGCGTGAAGCCGGCGTCGCGGCGCCGATCACTCGAGCGTGTCCCCGCGCGTCGGCCCGCCCCGTCTGTTCCGCCCGGCCGAGGCGTCCCGTCCGCACGGTCCGCCGCTCGCCGTCCCGCTCGCCGGCTCATCGGAGATCGACGGAAGGATCGATCGGCACGAGCGCGATCTCGATCGTCGTACCGGTCACTCGGGCTGCGGTCTCGCCTTCGGCCTCGGTTCCGCCGGGAGGCGCGATCGCCTCGCCGTCGTGACGACGCCCATCGCTCGGTGCGAGCTCGAACCGGCAGGCCACGGGAGCACGGCCGTGACACGCGCCTTCCCGCCGAACGGCGACGTCCCGGAACCAGCCTTCACGGACGAACCAGTGGCGTTCGCGCGGCGTGTTCTCGATCGTGTCGGGCATCGCGCAGTCGTCGGTATCGCGATCGCCGACCCGGCGAAGCGACTCGTGCGGCGCGTCGCCGGGACATACGATCGCCGACGCGGGACCATGCGGGTCGTCGCCGGTCGATCCCGGTGTCCCGTGACGTCGGGCGACGTCGTTGGCGGTCTCCACGAACCAGGCGGCGACGCGCCGCACGGCGGCCGCTCTCAGCTCGTCGTGCGTCAGGAACACGTGCGGGAGCGCACCTGCCGTGTCGGCACCGGCCTCGCGAGCGACACCGCTGCGCACGCGCGCGAGCAGCTCGAGGGGATCGCGCGCGCCGGCGAGTGTCGCGCTCGACAGCGTCGCACCACCGGGGTCGACGATGACGGCGACGACCTCGGCCGCGATCGAGCCGGACGCCCGCGCATGGCGAACGGCTCGACCCGGCGGATTGTTGACGTGGCCGGTGGAGACGCCGTACACGAACCGCTGCGATGTCTCGCCATGGAAGAGCCGCCGTCGTCCGTCGGGGCTCGCGTGCCGCGGCAGCCGACCGACGGCGAGCGAGCCGCCACCACAGGGCGGGTTCGGCCCATCCCCTCCGAAGTCGTCACCCGCACGTCCTCCCGGCAGCGTCGGCGCTCGTTCGAGCGGCGTGTCGGTGTCGGGACAGACGAGGTGGCCGGGACCCGCACCGAGCGGACCGTAGGCGTCGGGGTAGGCCGACGCGTGCGCGATCAGTGCCCTACGAGCATCGAGCAGCCGTGCGCGTGCCGTGTCGGCGCCATCGAGATCGGCATCCGTCGAACGGCCGGCGCCGGTCATCGCCACCAGCCAAGCCGCACCACCCAACGACAGCGCGAGCGCGACCAACGGCAGCAGGATGCCCTGCACCCGACGCGGCGGCGTGCGAACGGCCCTCACGGCGAGGAGATCGTCTCGCCGACCCCGAAACGCGCGCGCCGACCACTGTCAAAGGTGACGACGAGCCGTCGCCCATCCGGACCCAGCACGAGCGACTCGATACCGTCCGGTAGGCGATCGCACTGCAATTCCGCCCCCTCGGAGCCCGCGCGACAAGGCCCCCCGCCGAGGACGATCCGGACGCGATCGCCCACCCGCAGCACCGCATCGAACCCGATGCGCCGTCGAGCGGCGGCGTGCGAGCCCCGACTCGACGGCTCCGTCCCGTCGTCGGATCGGAACGGACCGCGCCGTTCGGCCGGAAGGCGCGCTTCTCGATCCCCTTCGTCCGGAGCGCCGCCGGACCCGTCCTCGCGGGACGGGGCATGTCCGCTCGCGCCGTCGACGACCACGCCCTGCCCGGCCAGGCCGAGCGTCGCGGACGGGTCGCGTTCGGCCGGCGTGAAGAACAGCCGTGCATCGCCGAGCGCATCGGCGAGCAGGGGTAGCGGCACGCAGGCTCCGAACCAGATCGCGCACGCGGCGGTGCACCGCCGCGCCGTGCATGAGCACTCACTCATCCAGGGGTACCTCCAGTCCGCTCCAGTGCAGCAGGTCGACGGCACAATCGACGGCGAGTCCGGATTCGAGACGCTGCAAGAGACAGCCGCGAGTCTCGGTCGGCCAGGGAGCGCCGGCCGCACGGACGGCATCGATCAGGTCGAGCAGCGCGGCGCCGTGCGCGATACGTCCCTCGAGCGTCAGACGCAGCGTGGCCGCCTCGCCCCGCGACGGCATCGCGCGCTCTTCCACGTTGTGACGGAGCGCGAAGACGCCCGGAGCGACGCGCACGCCATCGAGCGCCTCGACCAGTCGCACGCGCAGCGCATCGCGGGAGTCCTCCAGCGCGACGAGCGTCGGAGCGGCGGCGGGGTCGTCCAGCCTGCGCGCGCCGCGTTCCAGCCGCTGCGACTCGATGCGCAGCGCACGCAGCGCCTCCTCGCGGGCATCGGCGAAGCGTTCCGCGAGCGTGGCACCGCCGACGCTCGCGATGAGCGCGAGCGCGAGCGACGCCCGTACGACGGTCGGCGACGCCAGCGCCCGGAACGGGTCTCGCAAGCGGCCTGCCGACGAGTCGTCGACCGGCGCGAGTGGCGTGACGTTCACGAGCGCGTCACGTAGCGGAGCTGCAGCACGTAGTCCGTGCGCGGCCGTGCCTCGGCTCCGTCGCCGTCGGCCGCGGCGGCGCTCGCGGGCGAGAGCTGCACGTCGAGGGCGGTGACGCGATCGTCGCGCCCGAGCGCCGCGACGAAGGCCTCGAAGCGTCGCTGGCGTTCGCGCACGGACAGCGCCCCCGCCGCGTCGACCCGACCGGCGATCTCGAGCCATGCGGGCACCGGCTCGCCGGAGTCGTCGTCCCGCCGCATCCGCCGAAGCGGCTGGCCCGACGCGTTGCCCGGCCGGCCGTCGTCCGCGGTTCCCGGTTCGGGAGTCGACCAGTCGAGCCGATCGAGACGGATACCCGGGTGGATCGTCAGGAAACCCGCCAGCATCGCGAGCACCTCGTCCGCTTCCGGCGCGTTCGCCCGCTCGCGACGCTCGAGCAACGCGAGCGACGCGTCGGCGAGCGCCGGGGTCGGGTGGCGATCGGCGACGCTCTCGGCCAGGCGCTCGACATGCAATGACAGGGCCTCGCCCGCGGCGACCGCACGGGCACGACGCCGCGCGCTGTCGATCCCGTGAACCGCGCTCGCGAGCACCGTCAGACCGGCGATCGCCGTGGTCAGCGCGGTCGCCGCATGCAGACGCCGCAACTCCACGCGATGCCGGTGCTTGTCGAGCAGTCCGGCCGTGGCAGCGCCCCGCACTCTATCGCGCGTGCCGAGTGCGAGGGCGGCGAGCCGGTGCGCATCGGTGACGTCGTCGCCCCCCACATCGTCGGTGGCCGGGCCCTCGGACACCGCACCGGAGAGCGCGAGTGGCGCGGCAGCTACCCCGGCGCCCGACACGCCCGGAAAGCGGTGCAGGCGAGGTTCGTTCACGCCATGGGTCGCGGCGAGATGGGCGAGAGTCTCGTCGAGTGCGGCGCTCGGCCCGAAGGTCGTACCCCGCCCCGCGTTCACGCTCGCGACACGCGTGAACGTCGGACAACCCGACCTGAGTAGCATGTGGCGTTCCACACCGCCGCCGCGCGTGATCCGCAACACGTCTCCGTCGCGTTCGCCCGGCGCGGACTCGTGCAACCGGATCGCCGATCGCAGGGCGACGATGGTCACCGCGTCTCGCTGCAGGACGTCGAGACGACGACGCCAGTCATCGGGTAGCTCCACGTGCAGCAGCGTCGCGAGCAGTGGCATCGCATCGGCCGGTGCCGTTCGCACCATGGCGTCGGGGTGGCGACGCCGCAGCCGACGCTCGAGCGCACGACGCGCCAGCCGTCCCGGCGTGCGGCGATTCGCCTCGGGTGCGGCAGCACTCGCCAGCACGCGCTCGATGTCGTCGAGCGGGCTGTCGGCGACGACTTCCACGAGAGTCTCGCCCACGGCCGGCCACGGGCAGGCGCAAGCGGCCCTCTCGTCGTCCAGTCGCTCGACTCGCGCGTCGCTGCGTCGGCCGTTCTCCCATCGGGTCCAGACGGCGATCTCGCCTTGCAGCACCAGCACTCGCCGTACGCCGTCGTCTCCGAACGGCCCGTCCGCGAGCCGTCGGCGAAACGCCCGCCACGCGCCGTTCACGCGAACCCCGCATCGGTCACGCCCGCGTAGAGCGGGGCCAGCACGGACACGACGATCCAGAGCAGCAAGGCTCCGGTGACGCAGAGAAGGGCCGGCCCGAGCAGCGCCTCGAGTCGTGCGATCGCGTGCCGCGAGGAGAGCTGCAACTGCGCCGCACCGTGGTGCAGCGCGCTCTCGAGTGCACCGGCCGACTCGCCGGCGGCGATAAGTCGCGCGAGCGTCGGCGGGACCGACGCGCAATCGCCGAGCGCCGCGCCGAGCCCACGCCCGCCGAGCAGCGCCGCGCGCGCGCCGGCGAGCTCGGTCGCCAGCGCCCGGTCGTCGAGCGTGCCCTCGGCGATCCCGAGCGCCTCGTCGAGCGCGAGACCCGAGCCGTAGAGCAACGATGCGGTACGCGCCCAGCGCGCCGTACGCAGCGCGGCGACGAGCCGACCGATACCGCCCGCCCGCAGCACGAGCGCGTCACGCAGCTCGTGCGCGCGGCCGCCGAGACGTGGAGCGAACACGAACAGTGCGCACGGCAGCGCGAGCAGCGCGACGAACGACGCGCCGTGACCGCCGACGAAGGCCGACAGCCGGAGCAGCAACGCGCCGTGCCACTCGAGTCGCGCTCCCCCGTCATCGAGAAAGTCGGCGAGGCCGGGCACCACGTGTCCGAGCAGGAAGCCGACGACACCCACCAGCAGCAACGTCGCGAACGCGGGATAGAGAGTCGCCGTCCGGAGTCGGGCGCCGAGCTCGTCGCGCCAGCGAAGGTGTGTCTCGAGTTCGGCGAGCAGCTCGGTCAGCCGACCGCTCGCCTCCCCCGCCCGCACCAGTGCGAGCGTGGTCGCGTCGATGTCGCCCGGATGGACGGCCAGCGCGCCGGACAGACTCGTTCCCGACGCGACCCGCGATGCCGTCTCCCGCCACAACGCGCGCCGCCGACCGCGCGGCTCGAGCGCCGCGACGTCGTCGAGCGCGTCGGCGAGCGGCACGCCCGCGGCCAGGAGGTGGCGCAGGTGGAAGATCGGCAGCGCGAGCGAGCCGGCCGCGTAGCCCGCACGGCGTCGACGCGCCTTCCGGAAGGGAAGCGGAACGGGGGGAACGTCTTCCAGGTGCAGTTCGATCATGGGCTCCGCCTCCGTGCGGGACCGGTCGTGAAGGGAGAAGCGGGCGAGCGTCAGACAGCGGCGCCGGCGGTGGCGGCGGGAGCGTCCGGCGTCACGCCGAACACGCGTTCGAGCTCGCCGACGGTCGTCACACCGGCGGCCGCGAGATCTCGGGCACGGTCGACGAGCGAGCGGTGGCCATGGCTCGCGGCCTGTCCGGCAAGCGTCGCGGCGTCGGCTCCGGCACGCACGAGCGCGGCCAGGCTCGCGTCCGGCACGAACGTCTCGAGCACGGCTCGACGCCCGCGCAAGCCGCACCCGTCACAGCGCGCACAGGCATCGCCGGCGTGCGTCTCCGACCGGTCGCGGCCCGTCCCTTCACAGAGCGCGCAACGTGTGCGCACGAGACGCTGGGCGACGACGCCGGCGAGCACGTCGGCGAGCACACCCGGCTCGGCACCGAGCTCTCGCAGGCGCCCGACGACGCCGATCGCGTCGCTCGCGTGCACCGTCGTCAGCACGAGATGGCCGGTCAGCGCCGCGCGCAGCGCCATCGCGCAGCTGTCCGCGTCGCGCACCTCGCCGATCAGCAGCACGTCCGGGTCCTGCCGGAGCAGTGCGCGTACCCCGGCGGCGTAGTCGAGACCGCGCGATGCGTCGATCGACGCCTGTCGCACGCCTTCCACCGGATGCTCTATCGGGTCCTCGAGCGTCATGACGTTCAGCGTCGCGACGTCGCGCTCGCCGAGCAGGGCGTACAGGGTGGTGGTCTTGCCGGCCCCCGTCGGCCCCGAGACGACGACGAGCCCCTCGGGGCGGTTCACGAGATCGCGCAGCGTCCGGCGCGTGTCGGCGGGCGGTGCGAGGTCGTCCAGCCGACACACCGTCGCATGCCGTTCGAGCACGCGCAGCACCAGGTTCTCGCCCGTCCGCAGCGGGAAGCACGAGAGACGGAAGTCCACGTGACGCCCCCCCATGCGACGCGAGAAACGCCCGTCCTGAGGGCGACGGGTCTCCGCGATGTCGGCACCGGCGAGCACCTTGATCCGCACCGTCAGGGCGTCGAGATGACGCCGCTCGAGACGACGCGTCTCGCCGAGCACGCCGTCGACGCGATGGCGTACCGTGACGGCGTGCTCCTCGGGCGAGAGGTGGATGTCGGAGGCCCCCCGCGCGACGGCATCGGCGAGCAACGCGTCGACGAGACGAGCGATCGGCGACGGGGACAGCGAATCGTTCGCCGCGGCCGTCACGCCACCCGGGTCGAGGGCATCGCTCGACGCGTCGCAGGCGGCGACGACGGCGTCCAGCGTCAGGTCGACGCCGTAGCAACGGTCCAGCGCCCTCGCGACGCCGCTCTCCGAAGCGGTCTTCCAGAGCACGTCGAGGCCACCGGGCAACGCGCGCCGCACGCGATCGCGCCGTGGCAGGTCCGCCGGGCCGGCGCTGGCGAGCGTGAGCCGCGCGCATCCCTCGTCGCTGCCGGCCGGCTCGAACCAGAGCGGCACGACCCGCGCCCGCCGCGCCGAGGCGGCGTCGAGGCAGGCCACGGCGCGCGCGTCGGGCACGAACGCGTCGCCGCCGATGTCGACCCGGGCGTGCTCGTCGTCACCCCGGCGCCCGTCGGCGTCGCGGGGCGTCATTCGTCGCCACCCACGGCACCTGCCGCGATCCGGACAGGTGCCATGACGGTCGGACGCAGGACGATCAGGAGCTCGGTGCGCGCCCGCTCTCGACTTCGGCGCGAGAACAGCTTTCCGGCGAACGGCAGCCGCGAGAGCCCGGGCAGGCGGCGCTCGCCGTCGCTGACCGACTCCTGCATCAGGCCGCCGATGATCGCGACGTCACCGCTCGCGACGCGCAGCACCGACTCCATCTCGCGCACCTGGATTTCGGGCACGCCGTTGCGGATGCCGGCCAACGCGAGCTCGGGGTTGGGATCGTCGACGAAGCCGAGGATGCGCGACAGCGTCGGGCGCACGTTCAGCATGATCGTGTCGGACGCGTCGATGAACGGCGTGACGTTCATGACCAGACCGACCGGCACGGTGTGGATGTCGGTGCCGGTGACGACCTCGTCGTCGCCGTCCTCGACGATGCGCCGCTCGACCCGGGCGGTGAAGTAGACGCGGTTGTCGACGACCTTCAGGACGGCCGACTGGTTGTTCAGCGCGATGATGCGCGGGCGCGACAGGATACGCACGTCGCCGAACGTCTCGAGCAGCGACAGGGTCGCCGCGAGCTCGCCGTCGCCGCTTCGCTGCACCAGGCTGACGAGACCGGCCGGCGGCACGATCCGCCCGGCCGACGTCGCGTCGACGAGCGGCTGGCCGCCGAGCACCTGCGCGGCGGAGACGCCGGTGAGACCGCTCGCGAGGAGGCGCCAGTCGATGCCGGCCTCGAACGAGTCGGACAGCGCGACCTCGAGCACCGTCGCCTCGATCAGCACCTGACGCCGGGCGCTCGTCTGCAGTGTCTCGAGGTAGCGCGCGAGGCGCGCGTGCACGGCCGGGCGTGCGACCAGCGTCACCAGACCCGCGTCGCGGTTGATCGAGAAGCGTGCGCCGACCGCGTCCGCCATCGACTCGACCGCCCCGTCGCCCCTACCGACCAGCTCGACGACATCACGCGCGAGCGACTCCCAGAAGCGGTGCTCGGAAACGCTCTCGACGAGCGTCTCGGAACTGTTGGCGATGCCGCCGCCGACACTGCCCGCGGAGCCCGCATCGAGGCTGCCGACGCGGGTGGCGAGCCCCACGCTGCCGTGCGTCGTCCGGTCGAGGTTCAGGTAGTCGACCGCGTAGCTGTCGGTGTAGGCGACGTTGCCGCGGACGACGAGTCGACCGTCGGCGAGGCGCCAGTGGAAGGGCACCTGATCGGCGAGCCGGGCGAGCACCTCGGCGAGCGGCCGCGGCTCTAGCGCGAGGGTGATCCGGCCGGCCGGCAGCGCGTGCGCGGCGAGTTCGATGCCGGCATCGCGGGCGAGCGCGGCGAGCAGCGTTCCGAGCGCGACGCCCGCCGCCTCGACCGCGACCAGCGGCGACCGCGCCGCGCGGTCGGCCGCGCTCGACAGGGCCACGCCGACGGCATCGGTGGCGACGGGCTCGACGGGGACGCGCGCGGCGGAGGCGGGTACGACGACCTCGCGGCCGCCACCGGCCGCCGCCCAATCACGCGTCTCGACGCTCAGCGCCGCGGCCGGCGGGACCCGTGACGCGAACTCGCCCGCCGACGCGTCGTCGCGCGCGGCGGAACGGCAACCGCCGAGCGCGATGGCGGTGATGCCGACGGCGAGCAGACAGGAAACGGGACGGCGCGCGACGGCGCGCTTCCATCTCCATCCGAACGACGAGCGGCGCTTCCGCGAACACCACGGCTGGCGGTACGACATCGGACCTCTCCCTGTGTCCGGACCCGGCCATCACCCGCGAAGCGGAGCGGCGAGCCCGTCGCCATCCATGGCGAACGAGCGGGCGGCGCGGTCGGTCAACCCATCAGGTGGACCAGCGCCGCGAACGATCCTACAACGCCGAGCCCGAGCAGCGCAACGAACGCGCGCCGATGACGGGCGAGCAGGCGTGGCGCGAGCGGCAGGTCGATGCGCGGCGGCAGGCCGGCGCCGAGCAGGTGCACCAGCGACGGGGCGTCGGCGTCCTCGAGGGAGGCGAGCGTGAACGCGTGCCGGACGAGCGTGTCGATCGCGCCGAACACGCCCTCGGTGCGGTCGGCGACGAAGTAGCTCATCTCGCGCGTGAACAGCTCGCGACGCGAGAAGTCGAACAGCATCATGCGGTGACGGAGGTACTCGCCGACCTCGGCCAGGGTCAGGCGCCGGAGCCAGTAGGATCCGTCGACGGCACGGCCGTCGTCGTCGCGCGTGCCGGCCTCGCGGACGGCGGCGGGCCCGACGGTGCGGAACAGCACCACCTGCAGGGCGGGCCGTCCGTCGCGACGCACGCCGCCGAGCGCATCGAGCAGCGCGAGGAAGCCCGCGTCCGGATCGCCCGCGAGATCGACGATCAGCACGTAGGGCTTGTCGGCGGTGGGCGCGTGGCCGAGTTGCACGAGCACGCGCTCGCGCGCCGTGTCGAGCGTGGCCTCGTCGACCCCGTCGACGACCGCCGCGACGTCGATCAGACCCGTCTCGGTAGGGCACAACTCGATCAGCATGTGGCGCAGCAGCATCGCGACCGAACCGCTCGTGCTGTCGTGCCGGATGACGTTGCAGGAGCGCTCCAGGCGATCGCCGAGCACGAGCGACAGGAACGTCAGGCCGCTACCCGACTCGCCGTGCACGTGCAGGGTGCGGCCGCTCGAGTGCCGCCGGCGAACGATGTCGTCGACGACGGCGCCCCGACCGCCGCCGCCGTAGAATGTCAGGACGTTGTCGATATCCTGGAACGGACCGCGCGACGACGCGTGGTACGGCCGTCTGTCGATACCGAGACTGGTGAGTTCGTCGTGGTTCATCGTCGCGTCGCTCGTGCCACAGGCGTCGTCTGATCGTCGACACTCGATCCGGCAACGAGCGTGCCACTACCCGCCCGGCCGTCCCTCAACCATAGTGCGGGGCCGTGTTCGCGGCAAGCGGTCGTCGAGACGGACACGATCGCTCCCGAGCCGGCGGCATGGCCCACGGAGGGAAGGCTGATGCTGAACGTCGTTCTCTACGAACCGGAGATCCCGCCGAACACCGGCAATCTGATCAGGCTCTGCGCGAACAGCGGGGCGACCCTGCACCTGATCGAACCGCTCGGGTTCTCGATGGAGGCGAAGGCGCTCAGACGCGCGGGACTCGACTATCACGAGGCCGCCCGGGTGCGCCGCTGGCCCACGCTCGAGCCCTGCCTCACGGCGCTCGGCGTCGTCGCGAGCGCCGCCGAGGAAGAGGAATCGCGAGACAGGTGGCGGGAGGAACCACCGGACCCGCTTCCGGACAGCCATCGGAACGCGGACGGGCCACGTGTCTGGGCGGCCACCAGCGGCGGCGACATCCGCCACACCGTGCCCCGCTACCGCACCGGCGATCTCCTGCTGTTCGGCCCGGAATCCCGCGGGCTGCCGGCGAGCGTGCTCGCCGACGCGCGCGTCACGGCCCGGATACGCGTGCCGATGCGCCCCGGCAGCCGCAGCCTGAACCTCTCCAATGCCGTCTCGATCGTGCTCTACGAGGCGTGGCGCCAGCTCGACTTCGCCGGCGCCGCCGAGTGACCGGACGCCCGTTCCCGCCGCCGGCATCGAGCGTCGGGTCGTCCGGCGCGGCGCCGACCCGCGGCACGACCGACGGTGCCGCGAGCTACTGTGCCGTTCCCGGAGCGGGCGCGTTCTGGCGGGCCGCCTCGACGTGCTGGGCGTACAGCGCGTCGAAGTTGACCGGGTCGAGCAGGAGCTGGGGAAAACCGCCCTTCTGCACGAGCGAGGCGATCTCCTCGCGGGCGAACGGAAACAGCAGGTTGGGGCAGAAGCTCCCGAGCATCGGTCCGAGACGAGCCTCCTCGAAGCCGCGGGCGAGAAACAGACCCGCCTGCTTGATCTCGATGAGGTAGGCGGTGCTCTCGCCGAGCTTGACCGTCGCCGTCACGCCGAGCACGACCTCGAACAGGTCGTCGCCGAGCTTCGTGCTCTCGGTGTTCAGGTGCAGCGAGACCGCCGGCTTCCAGGCCGTGTTGCCCGTGAACACGCCGGGGGCCTGAGGCGACTCGTACGAGACGTCCTTGAGGTAGATGCGCTGGATCTTGAAGACCTGCGGATTGTCGGCCGGCGGCGTCGCCGCTGCCGCGTCGCCCTGCTCTTCGTCTGCCATGTGTACGGTTCGTCCGGTGTCGGTCGATCGGGGGTCGATCGGGAGGCGGCCGCTCCGGGCGCGCCGCGTGAAGGTCAGGGTGCCGCCTCCCGGGGCGTCACCGTCGTCCAGGTCATCGGAGTGTCTCGCGAAACCCGCGTGTCGCGGTACCCGGCGCGGCGCGAGCGCCTGCCACCCGCCGCGCCCGCCATCGTCTCAGTCGGCGCCGTCGCGCAGCGCGTCGAGCTCGCCGTCCGCCTCGAGCGCGGCCATGTCGTCGTACCCGCCGACGTGACGCTCGCCGATGAAGATCTGCGGCACGGACGTGCGGCCGCTGCGCTCGGTCATCTCGGCGCGCACCGCCGGCTGACCGTCGACGAGGCGGCTCTCGTAATCCCAGCCCTTCCGGTCGAGAAGACGCCGTGCGGCGCGGCAGTAGCCACACCAGTCGGATTCGTACATGACGATGCTCGCGCTCATCGGCGACGCTCCGTTCGAGAGTGGTCGATCCGGAACGCCCGGTTCCGGACCGCGAGAACTACTTCGTGACGACCGGCAGGCTCGCCTTCTCCCAGGCGGCGAGACCGCCGCCGAGGGTGTGCAGCTTCTCGAAGCCCTGCTTCCTGAGCTTCGCGGTCGCACGCGTCGTGCGCATGCCGTTGTCGCAGTACACGACGAGATCGCGGTCCTTGAGCTTCTCGATCTCGTGCATGCGTTCGTCGAACTTGGCGACGGGGAAGTTCCGGGCGTTCAGCAGATGCCCGCTCTTGTATTCCTTCTCGTCGCGGACGTCGACGAACAACGCGTCGCCGTCGTTGACGAGCTGGGTGGCGGCGAACGGCGACAGGGTCGTGGCCGCGCCCCTGAACCGTGTCCACTCGGTGAACAGGAGCATCCCGAGCGTCGCGCCGAAGGCGACGAACAGGAGCAGGTTGTTGCCGACGAATTCTATGAACTGGTTCATGAGGGCATGCCGCCTCCGAGCAGCGCGCAAGAATACCCTGACTGCCGCCGATTGCAACTCGCGGGAGCGGTTCGCGGGCCGTGTCGCCGGCCACCTCGCGGACCCGACCACCGTCGGACGGTCACCGCCCGGTGGTACCGTGTGCCGACTCGCCCGAGCCCTGCCCACGGATGCACGACACCTCGATCGTCACGTCGCTCTTTCTGGTGTTCACCGGCGCCGCCGTCATCGCGACGCTCGCCCTGTTCGCCCGTCAGGCGCTGCTGGTGGCCTACATCGCGCTCGGCGTGCTGCTCGGCCCCTGGGCGCTCGACCTGGTCGGGGAGCCGACGCTGATCGCCGACATCTCGAACGTCGGCATCCTGTTCCTGCTGTTCCTGCTCGGGCTGAACCTCGAGCCCGCCGAGCTGAAGAAGCTCTTTCGCGAGGCGATCGTCGTGACCGGGGCGAGTGCGGCGGCGTTCGCGCTCCTGGGTGCGGCCATCGCGGGGGCGTTCGGCTTCGGTCTCCTCGACTGCCTGCTCATCGGGGCGGCGATGATGTTCTCGAGCACGATCATCGCCTTGAAGCTCCTGCCGACCAGCGCCCTGCACCAGCAGCGCATGGGCGAGCTGATCGTCAGCATCCTGCTCCTGCAGGACATGCTCGCGATCGCGGTGCTGCTCGCGCTGCAGAGCCTCGGAAATCCCGCGAGCATCGCCTCGGAGACGGCGCTGCTGCTGCTCGGCCTGCCGGCGATCGCCGCCTTCGCCTGGTTCGTCTCGACCCGGCTGCTGACGTGGCTGTTCCTGCGCTTCGACCAGATCCAGGAATACCTCTTCCTGGTCGCGATCGGCTGGTGCCTGGGCATCGCCGAACTCGCCACCGTCGCCGGGCTGTCGCACGAGGTCGGCGCGTTCATCGCCGGGGTGACGCTCGCCACCAGTCCGATCGCGCGTTTCATCGCCGAGGCCCTGAAGCCGCTGCGGGACTTCTTTCTGGTGCTGTTCTTCTTCGCGCTCGGCGCGAGCGTCGACGTCGGGCGCCTGCCGGAGGTGCTCTTCCCCGCGCTGGTGCTCGCGGCCGTCTCGATCGTGATCAAGCCGATCGTGTTCCGGAAGCTGTTCGAGCGCGAGCGGGAGAAGGCGCGCATGGCCGGCGAGACCGGCGCACGGCTCGGGCAGATCAGCGAGTTCTCGCTGCTCGTCGTCGTGGTCGCGAGCGATCTCGCGCTGATGAGCGAGCGAGCCTCGCTGCTCGTGCAGAGCGCGACGATCCTGAGCTTCGTCGGCTCCTCGTTCTGGATCGTGCGCCGCTACCCGACACCGATCGCGCCGAGCCGGGAGCTGCGGCGCGACTGAGACGCGGTCACGTCCGGCCTTCCGGGAACGAGGCGCCGCTCCGAGGAGCGGCGCCTCGTTCCCGGGGCATCGCCCTCGGAGCTTCCTGCTCGGGGCTTCCTGCTCGGGGCTTCCTGCTCGGGGCTTCCTGCTTGGGGCTTCCTGCTCGGGCCTCCCTGCTCAGGGCCCCGTCTTGCCCATCTGGTACTGGATCGCGATCGGGATCTGCTCGTCGGTCAACGTCGAACCACCGCGCGCCGGCATCACGCCCTTGCCGTCGATGACCGACTGCGTCAGCGCCACGAGCCCGAGCTCGGCACGCTCGGCCCACGCCGCCTTGTCGCCGATCTTCGGCGCGTTGGCGACGCCGGCGATGTGGCAACCGGCGCAGACACCGTTCACCTGCGCCTTGATGTCGTCGGTCAGGCCGGCGGGTTCCGCTCCGGAACCGATCAGCGCGACGAGCTCCGCGGACGGCATCTCCGCACCGGGCGCGGCGGTGCCGACGTCCTCGGCGACCGCGGCCTCGGCGAGCTCGCTCTCGGCTCCCGCCACGTCGCGCGTCGTGACCGCGGCGGCGTCCGTCGTGCCCTCGGCCGTCGCGGCCATCGCCGTCTCTTCCACGGCCGCCTCGGCCGGTGCCGCCTGCCCGCCGCTCGCCTCGGCCGTCTCTTCGGCCGGTGCGGCCTGCTCGCCACTCGCCTCGGTCGTCTCTTCCGTCGCCTCGGCCGGTGCGGCCTGCTCGGCGCTCGCGTCGACCGTTTCCTCGGCCGGCGCCGCGTCGTCGGTGTCCTCGAACATGGCGATGTGCTGGACGGCGAGGCGGATGTCCTCGTCGCTGTAGTCGCTGCCGCCGCGCGCGGGCATCGAGCCCTTGCCGTTGACGACGCTCGCGACCAGCGTGTCGAGACCCGCCTCGCGGCGCTCGGCCCAGGCCTCGGCGTCGTCGAGCAACGGAGCGCCGCCGACCGCGGCCGCGTGGCAGCCGGCGCAGACGCCCTGCACGAGCTCCTCGCCGCTGCGACCGCTCGCCCCGCCGGCGGTCTCGGCGGAGGCGACCTGCTCGAGCTCCTCGGCCGACGTGCGCACCGCCCCGACCGGCTCGATCCGCCCCACGAGCGCGTTGCGCATCACCGGGTCGCTGTCGCTGTCGTCACGTCCGCTCCCGAGCAGACGTGCCATCGAGACGATGAACAGCGACAGCAGGATCAGGGAGAAGATGACCATCCCCATGACCTTGATCATGCCCCGCTCGCCGCTCGTGTCCGTCAGGCTGGTGCCACTCATGATGCTTTTCTCTCCCGCGGCGCGCCGCGCCGGTATCGATGTCGTCCACCGCGCGAACGGCGGCAAACGTCCTAGTGTATCAGTCGCTTCCTACGGAACGAGGCGTCCGAGGCGATCAGTCCGGGTCACAGTCTGCCCGCTCGGCGGCGTCCGGTCGCGAACGTTGCAGGATCGGTTCCCGGCCGCGCGCCGACCTGCCACCGAGCCGATGCCGGAGGGCGCCGCCGAGGTGCACGACGACCGCCGTGACGAGCAGCCACTTGCCGATCTCGTGCCAGCGCGCCGCCACTTCCCAGCCGGCGTACCAGTGCAGCGCGCCGCTGAGGGCCATGCCGACGAGCAGTGCGTACAGGAGGCGATGATGCCAGCCGATCAGACGCGCGGCGAGCGGCCCGGGCGCGCCCGCGGCGACCGGGACCGGCGCCCGTCGGCGCAGCACCAGCCGCCACGCGACGAGCAGGGCGACGCCCGCTCCACCCCAAGTGTGCAGCGTCGTGACGACGAACTGGACGAACGTCACGGTCTCGCCCGCCCGCGCCGCCTCGTTCGCCGAGCGCATCGCCTGCTGCAGCGTGAACTGCCCGGCGACGAGCAACGCGACGATCCAGTGCAGGCGTCGCTGCAGGGGTGTCCAGGTCGGTGTCGTCATGCCTCGCTATACACTGCTCGCCTCGCCCCCTCGCACCGCCGCCCGGCCTTCCCGGAGAACGCCCCCTTGAACACGCCGACGATCGATCCGCTCAGACGTGCCGCCGAGCTCGCCACCGGCACGCGCTCGAGCCGCGACGGGGACGACGCGACGAGCGACACGCCCACCGACGCCGACGCGCTCGAGCATCGTCTCAAGCGCGACGCCTTCGACAGCATCGGCCGGATCAAGCCCGCCGTCGTCGCCGGGGTCGACTTCGATGCCGAGGTGCTCGACGGCGACTTCTTCGCCCGGCAACCGCCGCCGTTGCAGGGTATCGCGATCGCGCGGAGCGAGGGCATGCTCGCCTTCTACAACCGCGTCGGCTGGCGCCGTGCCTTTCTCGACGAGCCGCTCGCGCCGCACGTGCCCGAGGACGGGCTCGCGCCGCTCGCCGAGCGCTACCACGCGCGCACGCTCCACGACCTCGCCTACGTCCACCCGAAGCACTTCGAGAAGATGCTCGGCAAGGCCGGAGCCGCCTCGCTGTGGGAGCGGCTGGGGCGGTTCGGCCGGGCCGGGGACGACGCCGCGACCGGCACGCCGGAGGCGTGACGGGGTCGCGGACGGGAGACCGGAGCGGCCACGGGATTCCGAGTGGCGACGAGACCCCGCCCTTCGTCGTGCGCGTCGCCGGGCTGTCCCACGGGTGGACACGCGGCGGGCGCGAGCACCGCGTGCTCGACGCGCTCGAGCTGGACATCGCCCGCGGCGAGACGGTCGCGTTGATCGGCCGTTCGGGCTCGGGCAAGTCGACGCTCCTGAACCTGATCGGCGGACTCGAGCCCGTGCAGTCGGGTAGCGTCGAGGTGCTCGGACACGCGCTCGCCACGCTCGACGATCACGCGAGAACGCTGCTGCGTCGCCGCGACATCGGGTTCGTGCACCAGTCGTTCAACCTGATCCCGACGCTGACCGTCGGCGACAACGTGACGCTGCCGCTCGCCCTCGCGGGTCTTCCCGCCCGTGAACGGCGGACGCGCCTCGGTGCCCAGCTGGAGACGGTCGGGCTCGACGGGCGCGGCGACGACTACCCCGACACGCTCTCGGGAGGCGAGCAGCAACGGGTGGCGATCGCCCGCGCGCTGATCCATCGCCCGCCACTCCTGCTCGCCGACGAACCCACCGGCAACCTCGACGCCGAGAGCGGACGGCGCGCGCTCGGGCTGCTCGCCGGGCTGGTCGAGCGCGACGGCGCGGCGATGCTCGTCGTCACCCACAGCCTCGAGGTCGCGGGCGTCGCCGACCGGGCGTTCGCGCTCGCGAGCGGCGGGCGCCTCCGCGCGCTCGCCCCGGAGGCGCTCGCCGCCGGCAGCGTCTGGTGAACGGCGCGGGCGCGGCCCTGCTCGCACGCTCGAGCGCCCGCTTCTTCCGCCGCCACCCCGCCCAGCTCGCGCTGTCGTTCGTCGGCATCGTGCTCGGGGTCGGCATCGTCACGGCGGTGCTGATCACGAACGCGAGCTCGCAGCGCGCGTTCGCGCTCTCGAGCGAGGCGCTGTACGGGCGCACGACCCATCAGGTGCTCGGCGCCACCGGGGTCGCCGGGCGCGACTACGCGAGCCTGCGCCGCGCGCTGCCGAACCTGCCGATGGCCCCCGTCGTCGAGGGCGAGGTGGCGATCGGCGACGAGCTGTTCTCGCTGCTCGGGCTCGACCCGTTCGCCGAGAGCGCGTACGGGCGCACGGCCGACGGTGCGGCGTTCGTGCCGTCGGCGGAGGACGCGGACCCGGCGTTCGGCGTCGCGCCGCTGGTGGAGCTCCTGCTGGCCGGCGATGCCCTCGCCATCGCCGCACGCACGCGCGCGCGGCTCGAGCTGCCGCTCGACACGCCGCTCGACGTCGAGGCGGGCGGGCGCACGCGAGCGCTCCGTCTCGTCGGCACCTTCACGACGGCGAACCCTGCCGCGAGCGAGGGGCTGCTCGTCGCCGACATCGCGCTCGCCCAGGACCTTCTCGCCACGGGCGGGGCGATCAGTCGCATCGACCTGATCCTCGACGACGCCGACATTCCCCGGGTGAGCGGCGCGCTGCCCCCGACGCTGCGCCTCGCGGAGGCCGCCTCGCGCGAACGCACGATGCGGGCGATGACGCGCGGCTTCCAGATCAACCTGACGGCGATGAGCCTGCTCGCGCTCGTCGTCGGCGCGTTCCTGATCCACAACACGATGACCTTCGCCGTGCTGCAGCGACGGGAGCTGTTCGCCAACCTCCGCATCACCGGCGTCACGGCGCGTGCCCTGCTCGGTTCGGTGCTGCTCGAGGCGATCGCGATCGGCACGGCCGGCTCGATCGCCGGGCTCGGGCTCGGCTGGGCGCTCGCCCACGCGCTGATCCGCCTGACGACGCGGACCATCAACGACCTGTACTTCGTGCTGCACGTGCAGGAAGTCTCGTTCGGCCCGTGGCTCGCGCTCGGCGGTCTCGTGCTCGGCATCGGCGCGAGCGTGCTGGCTGCCGCCGTCGCGGCACTCGACGCGGCGGCCACCAGCCCCGCCCAGGCCAGCCGGCGCTCGCTCGCCGAGTCCCGCGCGCACGCCGCCCTGCCCCGCTTCGCGCTCGTCGGCGCGGCCGCGATGCTCACGGGCGCCGCCGTCGCGTTCGCGCCGCTCGAATCGCTCGTCGCCGGCTTCGCCGCGCTGATGCTGCTGATCCTCGGCTACGGGCTCGCGCTGCCGTGGCTGGTGCTCGGGCTCGTCCGTGCGCTCGCGCGCCCCGCGGCCCGCCTCGGCACGGTCTGGTCGCTCGCGACGGGCGGCATCGAGCGGAACATCAGTCGCACCGGCCTGGCGATCGCGGCGCTCGCGATCGCCGTCTCCGCCACGTTCGGCGTCGAGGTCATGATCACGAGCTTCCGTCAGAGCGTCGACGAATGGCTCGCGACGACGCTCGGCAGCGACGTCTACGTCTCGGCCCCGGCCACCGTCTCGACCGGCGCGGCGACCGTGCTCGATCCGCGCGTGCCGGATCTCGCCCGCGAGACGGCCGGCGTCGTCGCGGTCAGCACCGGACGCGTCGTCGACGTCGCCACGGACGTCGGCACGATCGACCTGCTCGTGCTCGACCCCCACGTGGCGAGCGCCGACGGGTTCGAGCTGCTCGACGGCGATCCGGAATCCGCGTGGAACACGCTGCTCGACGACGACGCGGTGCTGATCAGCGAGCCGCTCGCGACCCGCCACGGCCTCGCACCCGGGGACACCCTGACGTTGTTCACCGCCCGGGCCGGCGAGGTGCCGTTCCGGGTCGCCGGTGTCGTGCGCGACTACGGCTCGAGCCACGGACGGCTGACGATGGCGCGGGCGACCTGGGATCGCTGGTGGGACGACGCCGAGGTCTCCTCGCTCGGCATCCTGGTCGACGAGGACACCGACACGACGGATGTCGTGCGCGCGCTGCGCGAGCGCCTCGGCGCGCTCGGCCGGCCGCTCCTCGTGCGCTCGAACGAGGCGATTCACGCCAGCTCGCTCGAGGTGTTCGATCGCACCTTCGAGGTCACGCGGGTGCTGCGCTGGCTGACCGTCGGCGTCGCCTTCGTCGGCATCTTCAGCGCGCTGCTCGCGCTGCACCTCGAACGCGCCCGCGAGTTCGCGGTACTGCGCGCCTGCGGGGCCACGCGCGCCCAGGTCGCGATGACCGTCGCCGCGCAGACGCTCCTGATGGGACTGCTCGCGGGTCTCCTGTCGCTGCCGCTCGGCTGGGGGATGTCCGAGATCCTGATCCGCATCATCAACGTGCGCTCGTTCGGCTGGAGCATGCAGAGCCACTTTCCGCCGGCGGCCGCGCTGTCCGCGCTCGGCCTCGCCTGTCTGTCGGCGGTGCTCGCGGGACTGTGGCCGGCCTGGCGGCTCGCCGGGAGCGACGTCGCCGGTCAGCTTCGAGACGATTGACCCGGGGCGGAAGCCGTCGGCAGCGGCGGAATCCGCCCTCGCGCGGCAACTTCCGCAAAGCCGGCCGCCTTTGAAAAACCCACACGCCGTTTGCAACCCGATCGTCACGGAAACCGGTTAGAAAGACTGTGAAGGCTTCGTCGTCACCCACTCCGGAGAACGATTCGCATGCAAGCTTCCCTCGATCGTGCCGTCGGCGATGGCGACGCACTCGGCGTCGAAGCCGGCGACATCACCTACGCGGCACTGCTCGATCGACACGCCTCCGAGGAACCTATCACCGACGACATGATCCGTCACGCCTGCCTTCGCCTGGAATCGGCATCGGCAGGGCCGCTCTCCCCGTCGACCTCGGTCGAGTCCCCCGCCGGTACGCTCGCGCGACTGTTCCGCGTCCGGCGCTGAACTCGCCCTCGGTGCATGTCCGATGGCGACGAGCACCTCGCCGAAGATCCCGTTGCCTCCACCTCGATCCGATTTCCGGACTGCGGGTGCGGACTCCGAGGCGATGCGACGCCTGCTCGATCCCGATCCCCCCCACCCCGAGACCGGCAACCGACTCCGGCGGCCCGTCCCGGCTGAACACCGCCGGCGATGGTCGCGAGCGCGCCGTGCGCCCTGTCAGGCAGCGCCCTTCAGCGGCGGCAGCACGTGCTCGCCGAACGCGTCGATGAACTCCGCCTGGTTCGTCGCGACGTTGTGAAAGATCAGCTCGTCCACACCGCAGGCGACGTACTCCCGCGCCCACTCGGCGTGCTGCTCGAGCGAGGTCGAGACGCGGACCGAGCGGAAGTCCAGCGTCGTCGCCTGCATCGCCGCGCCGAGCCAGGACCACAGGAAGGCGGCGTGGCCGGGTCGGCTGTTCCAGGGGTGAAGATGATCGGAAGCCGTGCAGACTTCGAAGCCCGCCCGTTCGGCCCGCTGGATGGTCACACGTCGCACCGGCACGCGACCCTCGGCACGACGCCGGATCAGAGCAGCGGCGAGAGCAGCCGCGCGGTGTTCGACCACAGCCGCCGGGTCGTCCCGAGCTCGCTCTCCGCGCTTTCCTCGAATCGGACCGAACGCGCGAGATCGTCCTCGAACAGCGCCGCCAGACGCGCGTTCACGTCCCGGTCCCAGACCGCCGCGACCACCTCGAAGTTGAGCCGGAAGCTCCGGTTGTCCATGTTCGCCGTGCCGACGACGGCGAAGCCGTCATCGACGACCAGGGTCTTGGAGTGGTTCATGAGATTCTGGAACATGAACACCTCGGCACCGGTCTTCATGACGCGCGTCGAGTAGATTCTCGCCGCCGCCTTGACGAGCACCGAGTCGTTGTTCTCGGGCAGGATCAGGCGCACGTCCACGCCGCGCGCCGCCGCCGCTTTCAGTGCCGCCTCCATCGGCTCGTCCGGAACGAAATAGGGGGTCGTGATCCACAGCCGATCGCGCGCCTCGTTCACCGCGCCGAGATAGAGGTCGCGGATGTCGGCCATCTCCTCGTCGGGCCCGGAGTGGATGACCTGCACCCAAGGTCCGGCAGCGGGTTCGGGCAGCTCGGGGAACCACCGCTCGAGGTCTTGCGGAAGCTCGGTTCCGCGCTCGTCACCGAGCAGTTCCCTGGTCGTGCGCTCGCCGGCCTCCACCCGCTCGATCGGCAACCCGTACAGCCAGTCCTCGAGCAACACGCGTTGCAGCTCCTGCACGGGAGGACCCTCGATGCGCGCGTGGGTGCTGCGCCAGGGCTCTTCGTCGCCACGCCCGGCCTCGCCCGTCGTGTTGTCGTCGCTCACGTTGATGCCGCCGACGAAGCCGACGTGGCCGTCGGCGACGAGGATCTTGCGGTGCGTGCGGAAGTTCATCTTCCCCGGTTGCGGCAGGAGCAGCCGCGGAGGGTTGAACGTCCGCAACTCGGCACCGGCGTCCACGAGCGGCTTCCAGAAGGCGCGGGTGCAGTTCTTCGCCCCGACCGAGTCGGTCAAGAGCCGCACCTTTACCCCGCTCGCCGCACGCCGGGCGAGCGCGTCGCGAAGACGCGTGCCGATGCCGTCGGGCTGCCAGATGTAGTACTCGAGGTGCAGCGTCCGCGACGCCTTCTCGATGGCCCGCTCCAGCGCGGGGTAGAGCTCGTCGCCGGTCGTGTAGAGCTCGAACGAGCGTGCGCGGCTCGGCACGACGCTCGGGTACTCGCCGCCGCGCGTGACGCGCGCGATCGCGGCGAGCGGTTCGTGCTCGAACGCCTCCGGCAGGTGATCGCGCCGCTCGGGAGCCTGTCTCGCGGCGGCGCGCTTCGCACTCTGCCTCGCCCCTTTCTCGCGATCCAGGCGGCGCGGCCCGAACAGGAAGTAGGCGATGCCGCTGAGCAGCGGTACCGACCAGAACGCGAGCAACCAGGCGATCGTCGTGACCGGACGGCGCTCGTGCAGCAGAAGGAAGATCGTGCCGCCGACGATCCAGAGCACGTGCAGCAGTGGCCAGCTCCAGCCGGGCACGAAGTCGATCTGTCGAGTCAGCGGATCGAACAGCACGGCATCTCCGGAGCGCCCGCGGCGCCTGTGATCGCGAGCCGAGCATACGACCTCGCCCTCGAGCGCTCACCTCCCTTGTAGGATCGCGACCGTCGGCACCGGCCCCGCCGCACCCGGTACAAGCCAAGTCGCGTACCGGCGGAACGCCCGCGAACGGATCGCTCTCTCGCTCGCCACCGGCCCGCCAGCGACCGCCTTCGCCACCGGATCCCGTGCCGCGGCGGCCCGGATCCGGAACGGTGCCCGGGAGGCGACCGTCCACGCCGGGCCCGACGGCCGGCGCCGCGCGACGTGAGCGGCGTCACGCTCTGCTAGCATCGGCACTTCCATCTCCGTCGCGGACGATCATGGCCGGACGCCCGACCCGCTCCCAGTTCTCCTGGGCGTTCTACGACTGGGCGAACTCCGCCTTCGCCACCACCGTCATCGCCGGGTTCTTCCCGCTGTTCTTCAAGCAGTACTGGAGCGGCGAGGCGGCGGTCACCACCAGCACGTTCTGGCTCGGCGCGGGCAATTCCGCGGCGAGCCTGCTGATCGTGCTCGCCGCACCGCTGCTCGGCGCCCTCGCCGACGCGGGCGGATTGCACAAGCGGCTCCTCGGCGCGTTCGCCGCACTCGGCATCGTCTGCACCGGCGCACTCTGGCTCGTCGGGCAGGGTCAGTGGCCGTACGCGCTCGCGCTGTACATCGTCGCGACGCTCGGTTTCTCCGGCGCCAACGTCTTCTACGACGCGATGCTGCCCGCCCTCGCCCCGCGCGCCGACCGTCACCGCGTCAGCGCGCTCGGGTACTCGCTCGGCTACCTCGGCGGCGGACTGCTCTTTCTCGTCAACGTCGCGATGACCCTGCAGCCGGCGTGGTTCGGGTTGCCGGACGCCGCGACCGCGGTGCGCGTGTCCTTCCTGACGGTCGCCGTGTGGTGGGCGCTGTTCACGGTGCCACTGTTCGCGAGCGTGCGCGAGCGGCCGGGGCTGGTCGCCGGCGGCGTCGGCTTCCGGCAATCGCTCGGACGACTCGGGAAGACGCTCGGGCGCATCCGCGAACACCCGAACCTGTGGCTGTTCCTGCTCGCCTACTGGCTCTACATCGACGGCGTCGCGACGATCATCCGCATGGCCGTCGACTACGGGCTCTCGATCGGTCTGCCCGCCGACAGTCTCATCAAGGCGCTGTTGATCGTCCAGTTCGTCGGCTTTCCCGCGACTCTCGTCTTCGGCTGGCTCGGCACGCGCATCGGCGCGAAGCGCGGGCTGTGGATCGGGCTCTGGGTCTACGTCCTGGCGACCGTCGCCGCGACGTTCATGGACAGCGCGCTCGAGTTCTACGCGCTCGCGGTCGTGCTCGGTCTCGTGCAGGGCGGCGTGCAGTCGCTGAGCCGCTCCCTGTTCAGCCGCCTCATTCCGCCCGAACGCGACGGCGAATTCTTCGGCTTCCTGAACATGCTCGGCAAGGCGGCCGCTGTGATCGGCCCCGTGCTGGTCGGGATCGTCGCGGCGACGAGCGGCAGCTCCCGGCTCGGCCTCCTGTCGATCATCGCGCTGTTCCTCGCCGGCATGCTCGTGCTGCGGCGAGTGGAGGAACCGCTCGACTGAGCGGCGTCCGGACGCCGGGCGAGAGGCATCCCCGGTGCGAAGGGCCGCCCGGGAGCAGCGGCTATACTTCGCGCCCGCCCGCCCGGCGCCCGTCCTCCTCCCCGCGATGCTGAAGATCCCCGGACTGCTGCTGCTCGTCTGCGCCTACGTCCTGCTCGTGCCGGGGCTGACGGAGCCGATGCTGTCCGTCTCGGGCACGGTGGAGAAGGCCGAGCTGGTCGAGATCGGGCGCGAGATGCTGAAGGAGAGCGACAGCCTGCCGGGCTTTCTCGCCGATCTCGCCGACCGCGTCGTGGACGGCATCGATGCGCGCGGCACGGTGTCCGCGTTCGACAAGACGCGCAGCATCGTCGAGACCGCCGCGGAACTCCGCGCCAACGGCCACCTGCCGGTGGCCCTGCTGATCGTGCTGTTCAGCGTGGTCGTGCCGCTGTTCAAGGCGCTGGTGCTGATCGCTGCCCTCCTGCCGGTGGCCGTCGGCTGGCGGCGGCGCCTGGCGGCGGTGGCGAACGCGAGCGGCAAGTGGTCGATGGCGGACGTCTTCGTCATCGCGATCTTCGTCGCCTTCCTCGCGGGCAACGGCATCCAGGAGAGCCGCGGTCTCGTCGACTTCGAGGCGAGCCTCGGGGAAGGCTTCTGGTACTTCCTCGCCTACTGTCTCCTGTCGGTTCTCGGCACACAGCTGCTCGTCGCGGCACTGCGCCGCGAGCTCGATACGGCTGACCCCGCCTCGACGCCGGCAGCACCGGATCCCGCTCCGAGCGGCGCACCGGCCGTCGCATCGACCGCCGGGCGGGCAACCGGGCCGGCCGCGCTTCGGGTCGCCCCTCACGCCTCTTCCACGGCGGCGTCGCCCGACCTGCCGCCTCCCGGCACCGGCGACCGGCCCGACGGACCGGACGGCGGCGGAGCGTGATCGACGAGCTCGCGTTCGCGTTCGACATCACCGGCCCCGTTCTCGTCCTGCTGGTACTCGGGCGCACGTTGCGCACCGTCGGGCTCGTCGACGATCACTTCGTCGCCCGCGCCAACGCGCTCGTCTTCAATGTCGCGCTGCCGGCGCTCCTGTTCTTCTCGCTCGCCGGACAACCGGTGGGCGACGCGTTCGATCCGACGCTGACGCTCGTCGGGCTCGGCGGCACGTTGCTGCTGATCGCGTTGCTGGTGCTCGTCGGGCGGCTTCTGCCGAGAGATCAGCGCGGGGTGTTCGTGCAGGGGAGCTACCGGGGCAATCTCGCGATCCTCGGGGTCGCCCTCGCCGTCGCGACCTACGGATCGAAGGTGCTGCCTCTCGTCGCGCTCTACATCGCCATCGTCACGACCGTCTACAACGTCGTCGCCGTGTGGGTGCTCGAGTCGAGCGGTGCGCTCCGTCAGATCGGGAGAAATCCGATCATCCTGGGCATCGCCGCGGGCTTCCTCGTCTCCCTCCTCGGGCTTCCGGTCCCGCTGGTGGCATCCCGCACCGGCGAGTACCTGTCGGGCATGGCGCTTCCGATCGCGCTGCTGTGCATCGGCGCGAATCTCGATTCGGGAAGCCTGCGCGCCCACGGCGGGACGATCGCGCTCGCGACGTTCTTCAAGCTCGTCGTCTCGCCGCTGCTCCTGGTCGGTCTCGGGCTCGCCGCCGGTCTCGACGGCGAACGGCTCGGCGTGCTGTTCTTCCTGGCCGCGTCACCGACGGCGTCGGCGAGCTACATCATGGCGCGCCAGATGACATCGCACGGAGCGCTCGCCGCCGAGATCATCGCCGTCACGACCGCGCTGGGCGTGATCAGCTACACGGCAGGCCTGGCCCTCCTGCGCGCGACCGGTCTGGTCTGAGCGCGGCCTCGCGTGGCGATCGGCGCACGCGATCGATGTCCCGGGTCCGCCGACGGCGGAAGGACCGTTCAGCCGCCGGGCACGACGGCGAACTCGACGCGTGTCCACGGCGAGCGCCCGTGACGGTTCGTCGCCCGCACGCGCCATGCGTGACTCTCGCCATCGGGCAGGATCACGGTGCGCGAGAGCGTGCAGCGCTCGGGTTCCTGACAGACGGTCGCGACCGGCAGTTCGCGCACCTCGCCGACGACCGCGCCCGAGGTACGGTCGAACAGGTGAAAGTCGTAGGCCGTCGCGCCGTCGACGGGCGTCCAGGTGAACGTCGCGACCGCGTCGCGCACGAGCGTACCGCCGGCGGGCTCGAGCGGCACGGGGGTCGTCGGAGCACGGGAGCGCGCCGGACCGGTGTCCGCATCGCCGACCATGGAAAATATCGAGCGCGTCCACCCCGACTTGCCGGCGACGTTGCCGGCACGGACGCGCCAGGCGTGACCGTCGATCTCGGACAAGGTGATCGGCAGCGTCACCGCACACTCGTCGGCATCGCATGCCGTGCGGGCGTCGAGCGCGGACCGGTCGTGACGCATGATGTCCCCGCTCTCTCGATCGAAGACATGGAAGTCGTAGTGGGTGGCTCGCTCGGCAGGCGTCCACGAGAAGCGCACCGGAGCGCCGGCCACCAGCTCGGCCCCGACGCCGGGTGCGATCGCGGCGGGCATGCCGGGCGGGGTATCGTGCCATTCGGGGGTCGCGCAACCGACCGCGCCCGTACACGCCAGCATCAGCAACCTTGCCCAGACCGTCATAGTCCTCACCCCCGTATCCGCATCGAGGAAACCATGATACGAGAAGCGCCCGGGAGCCGCGGATCGGTCACGATGCGCGACGCCACGGGAACGTCGCCGCGCCCCGACCGGATGTCGACCCGTTCACGAACAGGTGCTGCGCACCGTCACGATGACGCCGCGACGAGAGCCCGCCGACGGTGGCGGACATCGAGATTTCCGCACGAGACGCCGCTAACCGTCGATTCCACCGTCGACTGCCGCTGACCCGCCGATGTACACCGCTTCCTCGACCGCCCCTCGTTCGCACGTCGCCGCTCGCGCGCCCGCACGAATGCTGCCGACACTTGCCCTGAGCGCCGTCCTGACCGTCACCCTGGCCGCCTGCGGCGCCGGCTCGCTTCCCGCGGACGGCGATCGCAAGGGGTCGGTCGACGGCACGACGCCGATCGCCGCGACGCCGGACGCTCCGGCGGCGGGCTCCGCGACACCGGTCGTTCCGACGCCGGACACCACGACCGACGCCCCGGCGGCGGGCTCCTCGACACCGATCGTTCCGACACCGGACGCCACGACGGACACCCCGGCGACAGATGTCCCGGCGACGGACACTCCGGCGCCGGACACCCCGACACCGAACGGCCCGATGCCGAGCTCGCCGGACATCGATCCGCACGGCGGCGAGGAGGCCGAAGCCGGCACGCGCACGGAGGCCGGAGCTGGCGCCAGCGCCGATGCCGACATCGGGGGAGGCGTCGCGGCCGCTCCGGTCGGCTGCGACGCGCCATCGGCCGAGATACAGGCTCGCGCGCTCGAGCTGATCAACGCGGCACGCGCCGAGGCGCGCGCGTGCGGCGAACGCGGCGACTTCGAGGCCGCCGGCACGCTCGGCTGGGATTCGCGGCTCGAGGCGGCCGCGCGGACCCACTCCACGGACATGGCGGCGACCGGCAATTTCGATCACACCGGCACCGACGGCAGCTCCGCGGGCGACCGGATCGAACGCAGCGGCTACCAGTGGGGTGAGTACGCGGAGAACATCGCCGCCGGGCAGACGAGTCTCGAGGCGACCGTGGCCGGCTGGCTGGACAGCCCCGGACACTGCCGGAACCTGATGGCGCCGGGCGTCAGCGACGTCGCGGTGGCCTGCGTCTCGAACGAGGATGCCCGCTTCCGGCGCTACTGGACCAACGTGCTGGCGCGTCCGTTCGAGAGCAGGGAACGCCCCTGACCCGACGGCACGGCTCGAGGCGGCGACTCGAGCGCCCGGTCCGAACGCCCGATCCGGGCACGCGATCCGGGCACGCGACCCGGGCGGCCCGTCAGACGGTGGCTCCGTCCTCTCGCGAGCGCATCCTGCCCGGGTGCTGGACTCGGCCACCCTGCGGCCCGACACTTGCCCGCATGTGGATCTTCCTCGCCGCCGTCTTCTTCCTGCTGATCACGCCGGGACCGGGCGTGCTGTCCACCGCGGGTGTCGGGGCGGCCTACGGTCGCAAGGCCGGTCACCGCTACGTGGCCGGCCTTTGTCTGGGTACCAATATCGTCGCGCTCGCGGTCGTGACCGGCGTCGCCGCCCTCGTGCTCGCCCAGCCGCTCCTCCGGACGGTACTGCTGCTGGCCTCGGTCGGCTACCTGCTGTGGCTCGCGCTGCGCATCGCCTTCGCCGGCAACGGCATCGCGTTCATCGGCAGCGACTCCGCCCCCGGTTTCGGCGACGGGCTCGCCCTGCAGGCGATCAACCCGAAGGCCTACGTGGTCAACACCACACTATTCACCGGGTTCGCGTTCGAGGGCATGTCGCTGCCCGTCGAGACCGTCTGGAAGTTCGTCATCATCAACGCCGTCTGGATACCGATCCACCTCGCCTGGCTCGCCGCCGGCATCACGCTCGAACGCCTGCAGCTCTCGCCGCGGCACCAGCGCCTCGTCAACACGGGCATGGCGCTCGCGCTCGTCACGGTGGTCGCGCTCGCGCTGATCGGCAGCGGCATGACGCCCTGACGCCGATCCATCGTGCAGGAGCGTGGACACGGTGGAACGCGACTCCTAGTATTGCCCGGGATTCCGAGGAAGATACCCATGCACCTGTCGTTCGCCCGCTCGCCCACCGTCCGCCCGCTCGCGGCTCTCGCGCTCGGGCTCGTCGCGCTCGTGGCCGGCTGCGGCCCCGCCGACCCGCAGCTCGCGATGTGCCAGAAGCTCGCGAACGGATTCGTCGACGACATCGCCGGCTGGGAACGCACCGAGCAGAACGACTCCACCCGCGCACGCGACATCGACATCGCCTACTCGACCGAGTCCGACGGCAGCGGCTCGATCGAGTGCCGCTACCCGATCAGCCGGCAGGACGGGGCGGTCGCGACCGCCCCCGATCAGGTCATCCTGAACGGGCGCCGGATCGGCACGCGCGAGCTTCTGACAGTGGGCACCAGGGCCTCCGGCGAGCTGATCACCGAGACCGCCGGCGCGACGGCGGAGCGCGGCCGCGAGCTGGCCGGCGAAGCCGGCGAGAAGGCGCGCGAGCTCGCCGACACGGTCCGCGAAGGGACGGTCAAGGGTGCCAAGGCGCTGCAGGAGAAGCTCGAGAACTGAGTCACCGCCGAGACCGCGCACGGCCCGGCACGCGAGGAGATGTCCGACGAAGATGGCGGCCCCGGCGAGGGCGACGCGCCGGACGGTGACGACCGGCCGAGCTGGACGACGCTCGCGTCGCGCACCGTCTACGACAATGCCTGGATCGAGGTCACCCACCGCGACGTCGTCGCGCCGACCGGCCACCCCGGCATCTACGGGGTCGTGCACTTCAAGCAGCGCGCCATCGGCGTCGTGCCGCTCGACGACGAGGGCTGCACCTGGCTCGTGGGCCAGTGGCGTTACACGCTCGACGCGTGGAGCTGGGAGATCCCCGAGGGCGGCGCCCCACCGGGCGAGGCGCCTCTCGACGCCGCCCGGCGCGAGCTCGCCGAGGAGACCGGGCTCGTCGCCGCGCGCTGGACACCGCTGCTGGAGCTGCACACGTCGAACTCGGTCACCGACGAGCGCGCCGTCGTCTGGCTCGCGCGCGAGCTGACGCGAGGAACGCCCGCTCCGGACGAGACCGAGCACCTCGCCCTCCGTCGCCTGCCGCTCGACGAAGCGGTCGAGATGGTGCTCGACGGCCGCATCACCGACGCGCTCGCGATGGCCGCCCTGCTGAAGGTGCACGTGCTGCGCGAGCGCGGCGAGATGCCCGCTTGAGCCGCCTCGGCGAACCGACGCCTTGAGTCCCGCGCTCGGGTTTCGTCTCGCGGGCTGGACGACGGTGTGGCTGACGCTGCTCGCCCCGCCGCTCGCGCTCGTCGCGTGGCTCGCCGGCCACCCGGCGCTGCCCGCCGTCGCGCTCGGCGCGGTCGCCGCGCCGTTCGTGTTCGCGCGCCTGATGCGCACGCTCCGTGGCGAGCGCACGCGAGCGCGCCATCGCTGGATGCTCGCGCTCGGCCTCGGTGCCGTGTTGCTGCCCGTCGTCGTCGGCGGCGCGCTGCTCGCGCTCGTGCTGCCGATCGGGACGCGCGCGCTCGGTCTCGGGGCGCTCGCGTCGTGGATCGTGCTCGCGCTGCACGCCCGGCACCGCGCCGAGCGTATCGACGACGTGTCGCTCGAGCTCGCGCTGCCCGGTCTCGCGCGCGCCGTCCGCCTCGTGCAGCTGAGCGACGTGCACGTCGGCTCGCGTGACGGCGCCTTCCTCGAACGCGTCGTCGAGCAGGCACGGGCACACGCTCCCGAGCTCGTCGTCATCACCGGCGACCTGCTGGACGAGAGCCGGGTCGGCGTCACCGATCTCGCGGCGCTCGCGCGCTTCGAGTGCCCGGTGTACCTGGCGATCGGCAACCACGAGCGCTACGTCGATCTGGACGCCGCGCTCGCCGCGATCCGTCGTCACGGCGTGCGCGTGCTGCGCGACGAGGCCGTCGAGCACGGCCCGCTCCGGCTGATCGGCATCGACGACCGCGATCGTCCGGATGCGCTGCCGGGCGTGCTCGAACGCCTCGGCAGCGACCCCGCGAGCGTCGACGTGCTGCTCTACCATCGTCCCGACGGCTGGCAGGCGGCGCGCGCGCGGCGCATTCCGCTGACCCTGTCGGGACACACCCACGGCGGGCAGATCTGGCCGTTCGGGTTGCTGGTCAGACGCCAGTACCCCGACATGATCGGGCGATTCGAGCGCGACGGCACGACGTTGTACGTCTCCTCCGGCACCGGCACCTGGGGGCCGGCGCTGCGACTCGGCACGCGTTCGGAGATGACGGTGATCGACCTCGTGCCGGCAACGACGGGCGGGGCGACGGCGAACGGGGTGACGGTCGAGGCGGCGACGGTCGACGGGACGGCGCGCCGGACCGGCGAGTGATCGCGGCGCGAGCGACCCGCCTTCAGCCGTTCGCCGCGCGCCCGCCGCCGAGCACCGCCTCGAGCGCGTCGAGAAGGCGCGACATGTCCTCCTCGTCGGTGAAGTAGCCCGGCGACAGCCGCACCGTGCCGCCCGCGTCGGACGTGCCGGCATCGACGTGCACGAGCGGCGCGCATTGCAGGCCAGCGCGCGCGCAGACTCCGTGATCGGCGTCGAGCTCGTCGGCGACGCGCTCGACCGGAAGACCCGCCGTCGTGAAGCTGAGCGTCGCCACGCGGGCATCCGCCCGCGCGTCACCGAGCACGTGCACGCCCGGGTAGCCCCGGAGCGCCGTCTCGATACGCTCCAGATGACCCAGCTCGATCGCGTGCACGTGCTCGACGGCACGGCGACACGGCACCGCGTGCCCGATGTCGTCGCCCACCTTCACGACCACGTCTCCGTCAGGCCTCTCGCCCGCCTTCCCGCTCGACTCGTCGCCCACCGTCCCGTCCGCGTCTCCGCCCGCCTCGGCGATCAGCCGCGTGCCGAGCGCGGCGAACCAGCGCTGCGCCGCGTGCAGTCCGGCGATGCCCGGCACCGACACGGTGCCTGCCTCGAGCCGGTGCGGATACGCCTCGGGCTGGTAGGTCGAGATCGAATCGACTCCGGTACCGCCGAAACGTGTCGGACGGAGCGTCACGCCCTCGGCGACGATCAGCCCGCCGATGCCCATCGGGCCGAACAGCCCCTTGTGGCCGGGAAAGGTCAGCACGCCGATGCCGAGCGCGTCGATGTCGATCGGCAGGACGCCCGCGGTCTGCGCGGCGTCGACGACGAGCGTCAGTCCGGCCCCGCGCGCGATCTCGGCGACCTCGGCGAGCGGCTGCACGGTACCGATGACGTTCGAGGCGTGGTTCAGCACGATCGCCCGCGTGTCCGGGCGCACGGCGCGGGCGATGTCGTCGGCCCGCACGTAGCCGTCGGCATGCGGCGCCACGCGCGTGACCGCGATGCCCGCGTCGCGCTCGAGATGGCTGGTCGTCCTGAGCACCGCGTTGTGCTCGAGCCGTGTCGTGACGAGATGGTCCCCGCGAACCAGAAGGCCACCGATCGCCTGGTTCAGCGCGTCCGTACCGTTCTGCGCGAACACCACGCGCGACGGAGGGCCGCCGAACCCGAAGAATCGGGCGAGCAACGCGCGCGTCTCGATGACCATCTCCTCGGCCTCGACGGCGAGGGTGTGGCCGCCGCGACCGGGGTTGACGCCGTGAGAGCGGAAGAAAGCGTCCATGAACGCGTAGACCGGCTCGGGCTTGGGCCAGGTCGTCGCCGCGTTGTCGAAGTAGACGTTCTCCTTCAACGCTTCGCGCCGCCGAGCGGCAGGTTCTCCCAACCGTCGGTATCGTCGCCGGTCACGTCGAAGTCCTTGTCGAAGCGATCGGCCGGCAGCTCGTCGTGAACGTCGCGGTCGCGCCCGGTGCCGGCGATCCAGTCCTCGGGCGTCAGCACCTGGGTGGCGTCCCGGTCGAACTCGTCCGGTGCGTCGTCGAGCGACGAGTCACCGAGATCGATGTCGGCGGTGGCCTCGGCGTCGAGCTCGCCGCCGATGTCGTCGAGGGTGGCGCTCTCCCAGCCCTCTTCCTCGTCCGGACGGTCCGTCCGCGCGGCCGGGTCGTCCGCCAGGTCATGCGCGGTCTCGCCACTCGACCCGCGCCACCCGCTTCGGCCGTACACCGACTTCGTGCCGGCAACGCCACCCGGGGGCTCACCGCCAGACGACACGTGCCATGGCTCGCCCGCCATCGCCCCGCCGCCGGCCGCGGCGAACGGCACCAGGGCCGACGCCGCGCCCGGCGCGGCATGCCCGAGCGCCGGCCCCGCGCTCCGGACCGTGGCGGGGCCGTGTCCGGGCCCGAACGGATCGACGCCGTCCGGTGCCGCCGCCCCGAACTCGCCATCGCGCTCGTCCGTCTCCTCGCTCGAGACGAGGTTGACCTGGCGGAGCATGCTGATCGGCAACGCGACGAACAGGACCCAGTAGAGCTCGCGCGTGACGAGAAAACGTGCCTCGGAGAAGTTGCCGATGAGGAACGCGACGACGAAGGCGAGCACGAACAGCGTGCCCACCTGTTGACGCTGGTACTGGCAGTAGACGATCTCCACCATCTGCTGGGCGACCATCAGCAGCGCGATCAGCGCGAGCGGCAGGCCGATCTCGGAGGCCACCTGCAGGAAGCCGTTGTGGGCGTGATGGACGACCCAGGTGAAGTCCGTGAGACTCTGCTGGATCCACAGTGTCTCGTCCGTCGGGAACCACAGCGCCCCGTAACCGTAGCCGCCGAGCGGGCGCGCCATGACGAGTTTCCAGGTCTGGCTCCAGACCTCGCCGCGACCGGTCAGGTCGTCGCTGCGGCCGACCAGCTCGGCGGTGTCGATGTTGGCCGCGGCGAAGCCGACGAGCGCCGCGAACAGCACCGCGAGCACCGCCATGCGCACGAAGCCCAGCTGGAAGCGGTTGGCGATGAACAGGTAGGTCGACAGCGCACCGCCGACGAGCATCGCGAGCAGCGAGGTCGCCGAGTGGCTGAACGCGAGCAGAGCGAGACAGACACCCGCCATCAGATAGCAGAGCAACCGCAGCGGCACCGATCGCGTCGAGTCGCTCAGCGCGACGTAGAGCAGCACGCCCGTCGCCGCCCAGAACCCCAGATGGTTCTTCGAGTTCATGACGCCGCTCCAGACGAGCTGGCCCTCGTAGGCGATGATGCCGAGCTCGGGCAGCGCGAGTGCGGCGGCCACGCTCGCCAGCATGATGCCGCCGAGCACGACGCCGAGCACACGCAGCATCGTCAGGAGCGGCACCGTGAACCCGAAGTAGATACCGAGCAGCGAGCCGCCGAGCATGTGCACGACGCGCTCCGCCGAGACGCGCGAATCGACCGACCAGGCGACCGACAGCACCGCGCCGATCAGCAGCAGCACGAACAGGATGCGGTAGCGCACGAGCCACGAGATCCAGTTGACCCCCTGCCCGAACATCAGCCCCAGGAAGGCGAGCGCGTAGAGCCCCGTCCACACGAACGTGGCCAGGCCCGCCAGCGCGGGCGCGAACTGCCCGGCGAGCGTCGTCGCGACCGTCGTGCCGAACAGGATCGTCACGACGAGGATCGACAGCGCCGCGAGCGAGCCACGCGTGACCACCGTCGGCTGGGTGTACGTGGCTACGCGCACGTTCCGACTCGGAGGCAGGCGGCGTGGAGGATGGGGCAGTGCATCTCGCTCATGATAGTCCTTGCGCCATCGGGACGCTCCCGTCACGAAAGCGGCACGCAAGACCCCAGACTCACCCCGCCGTGCCGAAACGCGCACTCCGTCGCGACTTCCCGGGCTCGATGTCGATCGCGACGCGTTCGCGGTAGCCGAGGGATTCGTGCAGATGCGCGGTGCCGACCCTCCCGGCGGCGGCCAGATCGGCGATCGTGCGGGCCACGGCGAGCGAGCGGTGGACCGTCCGGAGCGAGAGCCCGAGACGGGCGGCGGCGCCCTCGAGCAGCGTCCGGCCCGCCGCGTCGACCCGGCAGTGCCGGCCGAGCTCGCCGGGCGGCAGACGGGCATTGGCGCCCCCCTGGCGCACGACCTGCCGGGCGCGTGCCGCCACGACGCGCTCCCGCACGACGGCGCTGCTCTCGCGCGCGGCGACGACACTTCGCGGGCCACCGTCGGGCGACAGGAAGTCGAGCGCCCGGCCGTCGACCGGCTCGCGCCGCACGCCGACGTGCAGGTCGACCCGGTCGAGGAACGGCGCCGACAGGCGGGCGCGGTAGCCGAGCACGGTGTCGGGGGAGCAGCGGCAGCGGCTCGATCCGTCGCCGTGGTACCCGCACGGGCACGGGTTCATCGCGGCGACGAGCTGGAAGCGCGCCGGGAAGTTCACCTGATGGGCACCGCGTGCGAGGTCGATGCGACCGCTCTCCATCGGCTCGCGCAACACTTCGAGGACGGCACGGCGGAACTCGGTCAGCTCGTCGAGGAAGAGCACGCCGTTGTGGGCCAGGGAGATCTCGCCGGGCCGCGGAGGAGCGCCACTGTGGGGTTTCACATTTACTGAGACTCACTGTACACTGATTCAGTGCTTTAGCGCCGTTTCGTACCGAAATAGATGCGAGCGAGAGGCAAAATAAGCGAGACTGGATCGAAATGAGCACAAATAGCTGCGACTACGTTCCGCCTCATCAGATCCGGGAGATCCGCCCGACCCGTCGCAGCGTCTCCGGCCAGTTCGCGTTCCGCGGTCGCGTCATGGTCCCCTTCGAGTCAACCCTTGAGCGCGACTTCCTGCTCCGCGCCGAGTTCTTCGAGAACGTCACCGAGGTGATCGCGCAGCCCGTCGAGGTGTCGTTCACGAACCCGGACGCACGCTCGTACACCTACACCCCCGACTACCTCGTCTACCGCCGCGACGCGTGCCCCGAACTCGTCGAGGTGAAGCCTGCCGCCCAATGGCGGCAGCACGCGCGCGCCTGGTTCCCGAAGTGGAAGGCGGCGCGGCGCCACGCGAAGGCCCGCGGCTGGACGTTCCGCCTCCATGACGAGTCGCGTATCCGCGACCGCGCGCTCGAGAACATCCGCTTCCTCCAGCGCTACGGCCGGATTCACTTCCCTGAGGACGCCGCCCTCGCCCGGCTCGTCGCCGCCGTCGCGTCCGTGGGCGTGCGTCGCCTCGACGACGTGCTCGCCGCCGAGACCGACGCCGATGAACGTCGCCGGACGACAGCACGCCTCTGGCATCTCGTCGCCGTTCGGCGGCTCGACTGCGACGTCACGGGCGTGCTCGGCGGCGCCACCGAACTGAGGGTCACCGATGATGGATAAGGACAGCGATAACGCGGTTGCGGATGACGGGATCTCCCCGCAACGCGAACGCATCGATCTATCGGTCGGTGCGCTCGTGCAGCGTGAGGGCACGATCTATCGGATCGCCGAGACGCTCGATTTTCAGTCGCTCGTCGGCATCGAGGTCGAGTCAGGACGGGCGACGCCGCTACGGATCGCGGACCTGTCTCCCGTCGCGCTCGACGGCGACGAGGCGCACGAAGCCTCGCGTGGGGATCTTGCCGGCATCGCCGACAAGAATTGGCAGAAGGCGATGGAGCGTTACCGCGCGATCGAGCCCTTCGCCGGCGACGTCCTCGCCCGTCGTGAAGACGTCGCTGCCCGTGCCACCGAGATCGGTGTCAGCACCGCGACGCTGTACCGGTGGATCAAGCGCTACCGCAGCCGCCGGCTCGTCACGGACCTGGTCAACGAGCGGCGCGGCTGGAAAGCCGGGGTGAGCCGTCTCGCGCCCGAGGCCGATGCCGTCATCGAAGAGGTGATCGAGACCTTCTACCTGAGGGATCAGCGCTCGACGCTGCAGAAGGCGGCGACCGAGGTGAAGCGTCTCTGTTACGCACGCGGCATCGAGTCGCCGAGCGCGGGCACGGTGCGCCGCCGCATCAAGCGTATCGACGAGAAGCGGCGGCTACGGGGGCGCGGGCAGAAGGAGCTCGCGAAGAACCGCTTCCGTCCCGCCGCCGGTCACTTCCCGAACGCGGACTTCCCGCTCGCCGTTATCCAGATCGATCACACGCCGGCGGACATCATCTTGGTCGACGACACGCACCGGAAGCCCATCGGGCGGCCGTGGATCACGCTCGCGATGGACATCTACTCGCGCATGGTCACCGGCTACTACCTCTCGTTCGACGCGCCGTCGGCGACCTCGGTCGGGCTCTGCGTCGCGCACTCGGTGCTCCCGAAGGAGGAGTGGTTGACGCTGCACGGGGTCGAGGCCGACTGGCCCGTCTGGGGCTTCCCAAAGACGGTCCATGTGGACAACGGCGCGGACTTCCGCTCGGGCACCTTCGAGCGCTCGTGCCTCCAGTACGGGATCAATCTCGAGTTCCGCCCGGTCAGGGACCCGCGCTACGGCGGGCACATCGAGCGCATCCTCGGCACGTTCCTGAAAGAGATCCACGACCTACCCGGCACCACGTTCTCCTCGGTCGCCGAGAAGGGCGAGTACGACGCCGAGAAGCACGCCGCGCTCACGCTCGCCGAGTTCGAAGAATGGTTCGTTGCGCAGATCACCAAGGTCTATCACCGGAGGAAGCACCGGAAGCTCGGCATGACGCCGGCTCGCCAGTGGGAGATCGGGGTCTTCGGCAACACCGAAGTCGACGGCATCGGCATGGCGCCGAAGCCGGCCGACCGCCAGAGCGTCCTGCTCGACTTCCTGCCGTTCTTCGAGCGGACGGTGCAGCAGAACGGCGTCACGATCGATGATCGCCCCTACTACGACGCGCCCCTCCAGCACTGGATCGGTGCGACCGACCCGGAGTCGGGGGAGAAACGGAAGTTCATCTTCCGCCGCGACCCTCGCGACATCAGCAGCGTGTGGTTCTTCGATCCGGACCTGGAGCAATACTTCAAGATCCCCTTCGCCGAGCGGGAGCTGCCGTCGATCAGCCTCTGGGAGTACCGCCAGGTCAGGGAGCGACTCACCGCCGAGGGGCGGAAGAGCGTCAACGAGATCGAGCTTCTGCACGCGATCACCGAGCAGCGCACCCGGGTCGACGAGTCGAAGGCTAAGACCAAGCGTGCCCGGCGCCAGGCCCAGCGCCGTGTCGAGCACGAGAAGAAGGCACCGCACCTCCAGGTCGTGCCCGAGCCGGAAAGGACACCCGCGGCGGCCGCGCCGCTCGATGATCTACTCGACGAGGACGTCGAGGACTTTGGAGACTTCGCATGAGCCACTTCCAGCACGTCCACGAGAGCTACCGCCACGTAATGGCGCTCGGCGAGCGCGAGCGCGTCGACTTCCTCGAGACCCAGCGCTGGATCGGCTACCCGGTCGCTGCCCGTATCCTCGATCGCCTCGAGCGCCTTCTCCGCCAGCCCAAGCGGACCCGGATGCAGAGCCTGCTGATCGTCGGCGAGTCTAACAACGGCAAGACCACGCTCATCGAACGCTTTCTCGAGACCGCGGGCCAACCGTCCGTCGACGAGAACAACGACCCGGTGAAGCCCGTCCTGCTCGTCGAGTCGCCACCGGGCGCCGACGAGAAGGGTCTGTACCTCTCGATCCTCGATCGCTTCCACGCCCCGCACCGCGCGAGCGATCCGGTCTCGAAGCTCCGCTACCAAGTCCTCCACCTCTGCCGCGCCTGCCACGTCCGGATGCTGGTCGTCGACGAGTTCCACTCTCTCGTCTCCGGCACCGGCAGCAAGCAGCGCGAGGTGATGAACGTGATCAAGTTCCTCTGCAACGAGCTGGCGGTCCCGATCGTCGGCGCCGGCACGCGCGAGGCCGTGCGCGCACTTCATCACGACCCCCAACACGCGAGCCGCTTCGACGTCATGGAGCTCCCGCTCTGGACGCTCGACAAGGACTTCCAGCGCATGCTCGCGAGCATCGAGAAAACGTTGCCGCTGAAGAACCCCTCGAAGCTCTCCCAGCCCGCCCTTGCACGCCCCCTGCACTACATCTCACAGGGCAACCTCGGGAACCTCCTGCGCCTCCTCAACGAGTGCGCGACCGAGGCCATCGAGAGCGGCTCGGAGGCCATCGACCAGAAGATCATCGAGAACAACAAATGGGTACGCCCCACCGCTGGCATCCGGGAACGGATCGGCTGAGAGGGCGCTGGACGCTCTCGACCCCGCTCCTTCCCGACGAGATCGCCTCGTCCTGGCTCGTGCGCCTCGCGTTCGTGCAGGGCGTGGACGTGCTGTCGCTGACCGGCGATCTCTGGCCGGGGTGGCGCTGCTGGACGCAGGATCTCGATCGCGGGGCGAGCGAGGAACACCGCCGCACGCTCGAATCGGCGAGCGGCCTCCCCGCGGACGCCTTCCGGGCCGCGACGATCGGCTCGGTCATCGAGTGCGTCGCCGATCTTGACGGGCGCCCACGTGGCCGCTGGCCCTGGACGACGACGGTCGGCAGTCGGAACACGCGCCGCCACGGCGGGTTGCAGTTCTGCCCGACCTGTCTCGCGGAGGACGCCGTGCCGTACTACCGCCTCCACTGGCGTCTCGCGTGGCACGCCGTCTGCGAGGACCACGCCGCCGTGCTCCTCGACCGCTGCCCTGCCTGCCAGGCGCCGCTCGAACCGCACCGGCTCGAAGTTCGCGACGGCTCGTACGTGCTCTGCGCCACCTGCAAGCGGGATCTTCGGGCGGCGAGAGGTGACCTCGTCGCCACGGCCGATCCCGCCGTGATCGCCTTCCAGCGCGCCGCCGATGCCGTCATGCGTGAGGGCAGCGCGCACGTGCTCGGCCAGTTGGTGACGGCGCGGCAGTGGTTCGCGCTCGCTGCTTTCTTCGCGACGTTTCTACGCCGATCGGACTACCACGGGGGCGGGCCGGTGCGTCGCGTTCTGGAGGCACTCGACGTCTCTCCCCCAAAGCTCGATCGGATGAGCCGCAGCGTCGAGCTCGAGTCGCTCAGAAGCGGCGATCGTCACGCGCTCTTCGCAAGGCTCGGAGCGATGCTCTCGCTCGATCACGACGCGCTTGCGTCCGCGCTCGCCAACGCGGCGATCACGCGCCAAGCGCTCTGTCCGAAGGGGACGACGCTGCCTGACTCGCTTGAAGACGTCGCCCGAACGCTGCCGGAGCACGTGGTGTCTCAGCGCAAGCGCGCGGTGCCTCGCGCGAACGGCGGCCCGCGCTCCCGACGTGCGGTCGAGACGATGATGGCCGCGCTCGAACGGCGGCTCGCCAGGCGCGCACGTTGATGGAGAGCGCCACGACACGGGAGCCGTCGCCGGAGAGGTGCGACGAGTGCGGCAAGAGGCCGCGACGGATCTGGCGCGTCCGACTCGGGCACCGCTACTGCGGGACGTGCTACGCCCGGGTGTTCAAGCAGGGGACGTGTCCGCGCTGCGAGGCACGTGCGCGGCTCCCGAGGAACGTCCCCGGCGCGCTCTGCATCCGCTGCGAGCGTGACGGTCCGTGCCACCGCTGCGGACGCGACATCGAGCGGATCGGACGGCACACGCCCTACGGGCCGGTCTGCAACAAATGCGTTCGGTACTACGATCCGCCTCGAAGCTGCGAGCGCTGCGAGAAGACCAGCGCGCAGATCGGCTCCTACCGGCGCGAGGGGCGGAGTACGCTTCTCTGCGTCAGCTGCGCCTACCCGGAGCGGCGTACGTGCGGCGCGTGCCGGCGCCACCGCGATGTTCGCCTCGTCGACGACGGACGCCTGCTCTGCCGCCGATGCGAAGAGATCGGTCTGATCGATTGCTCCGACTGCGGCGACTCGATGCCCGCCGGTCGGATCAACCGCTGCTGGGACTGCGACTGGCGAGCGCGGCTCGAGAAACGCGTCCGTATCAACCGCCGCGCGTTCGCCGTCCCGGCGATGGCCGCGCACTTCGAGGCGTTCGGACGGTGGCTTGGCGAGGAAGTCGGGGTGAACAAGGCGGCACTGAAGATCAACGGCTACCTGCCGTTCTTCATGGAGATCGAGAAGCGCTGGGGGCATGTGCCCGACTACGGCGCGCTCGTTGGGCACTTCGGCACCGCCGGTCTTCGCAAGGTGCTGCTGCCGGTACGCTGGCTCACCAGCACGGGTCTGGTCGTCGTCGACGAGAAGGCGAAGCAGGACGAGTCACTCAGCCGGCAGATCGACGTGACGCTCGCGCGATTCCCCGGTGATTCGCGAGAGCGCGCCCTTCTGGCAGGCTACCACCGCATCCTTGAGAGGCGGCGCGCGAAGGGACGAACCTCGCTTCGCTCGATCAAGGGCGCAATGACTCCAGCTGCCGCACTGGTTGCAAAGGCGGTCTCTCGCGGCGCGATCGTACCCGATCAAGCTACGCTCGACGCCTACCTCGACGCTGCTCCCGGACAGCGCGCGGCCGTCACCGGGTTCGTGAATCACCTGCGTGAGCACCACAACGTTGACCTCGTCGTACCGCCGCTCGATCCGCGTCGAGCGGCATCGCGGCGCCGGGAGGTGCTCGAGCGTGATGTCGCCTGTCTTCTCGAACAGCGCGAGCAGGGTGAGGACATCGAGTCGCGATGGCTCGAACTCGCCCTATGCCTCTTCCACGACACGGGTCGTCAACATGGCCGGACGATCGTGCGCACCGCATCGATCGAACGTTGCGACGACGGCTTCCAGCTGATCCACGACAACAAGACGTACTACGTCCCAAGACCACCGGCGTGATCGACGTGGACCGGCATTGCCGCCGTCAGCGGCAACTGATGCAAGCCAGCACACCGCTACCGGCCGAGTCCTTACCGACGGCCACGTTCTCGTGACAGACCTCGTCGCCGACTACCTACCGGCACCGCGATGACGTGTCACGAAACACCCTTCCAACTCTTGTCGTTCGAGGACAACTTCGGTGCGTCGACGTGATGGCAATTCCGGTGCTCCGGTTCTACAATGTTCTCAGGGGAAACGCACGACAACGCCTGTGCAGCTTCACCTGTGGGATCGACTCCTCGAACACCGCCCTCTACCGCCACCGCCTGCGAGCCTCATGGATATCGGACAGATCTCTTCGATCGGCTACCAGCAGCGAAGTCTCACCGAGCTCCTCGACCTTCTCGAAGGGGCCAACGTCGATGTCGTGGTCGACGTCAGAGAGACCCCTTGGAGCTACCGTCGCGAGTTCGCCAAGGGTAATCTCACGGCGCGCCTCGCCGAGCGGTGCATCGAGTACGTGCACGCGAAGTTCGCGGGCAACCCGAAGGCCATCCGCCGTAGCGCCGAGTCTCATCGCGAGGTACTTACCTCCTATCGACAGCATCTCGAGAAGAACGACGACATCCTCTGGGACTTCGATGCGCTTGTCGGCAACCTCGTGCGCGAGGGCAAGAACGTCTGTCTCATCTGCTACGAGCGCCATCCCGAAGACTGCCATCGTCACATCGTGCTTGACGGCTGGATGACGCGACTGGGAATCGCTCCGGATGTCCTCCATCTCGGACCTGAAGGCTGCGCACGATTCACGTGATGCCGAAGAGATCGCCCTGAGCGGCACGGGCAGCTCTCTCCATCTCCTCCTTCCCGACAGCGGCCTTCGTGGGATACCACATTCCGATGATGCCGAAGTTCGTCGGGTGTGCCTTGAAATTGCCAAGGAAGAAACCGAGCTCGTGGCGATTCGGGTCGCAAAGCATTTGCATTCGCTCCAGGGCGACTTCCGCTCCCTTTCTGCGTCCGAGCTCGCCAAGTCCCCAGTCGAAAATACCGGCGGTGTGTCCTGGGCAACCTCCCTGTACCGGGTTACCAGCGCAGGTCCATTCGACGTGGACGCGAAACGGTTGAAAGGCGAGGTGACGAATCTCGTCGAAGAGTGCGCCACGGCGCTTGAGCTCCTCGAGCTTGTGGTGATGCTTGTCCGCGAGGATCGCGTCGCGTTGCTTGACCCAGACGCGTTGCACCGCACCCACACGAACGAAACCGAGCGAGCGCTTGTCGATTCGCTGTCCGGCCCTCAGCTCCTCGACGCAGTCGTAGTGCCAATGCGGGTTCATGAACACGTAGCGCCGTCGATCGTCCCAGCCGCGCCCCGTGCTCTCCTTACCAGAGGGTCTTATCTCACCGATCACCTTGTAGCTCTCGGGACGTCCGTCGCTCGTGTTCCTCGCCGTCGGCACCTCCACCCAGTCGTAAAGGCTGTACCGTTCCACCTCCGCCAAGTACCTCAGCGGCACCGGGTACAGGCGCACCGGTTCGCCGTCTTCGGTGCAGCCGGCCGTACAGACAGTCTCTCGATATCGTTCGCTCAGCTCCGGGTAGGTCTTCGCCCAGATCAGTACACGCATGGCCGGTTCTCGATAGTGGTTGTACAGCGACAACGCAGGTCCAATCCGCACCTACCATCGCCACGTGTCGTGAACGCCCGTCCCAGGGCCGGCCAGTCCCTGCCGAGCGGTTCCCAACGGCGAAACTGTACACGATGTTGCACGCCAAACTTCCGGACGCTTGTGCAACCAGATGCACGAGTATAGGCCGCGTCAATCGCACGACGTTTCCCACGATGGCCGCGTACTTGAGGCCGCAGGCGCACGGTGAAGACATCCGGTTGCGCTGGCTCGCCCTCGCTCTCCGTCTCTCCCACGACGGACGTAGGCCGACGACGGAGTTAAGAAATCGCGCGCACCTCACCAATAAACCGGCGAGAAGACGGGTTTCACCTTGCGCACGATGGCCGCACGTATCTCGTGCCGAACCCGTCTGCATGACCTACGCGAGCGACCTACGCGAGCATGCCCGCGTACGCTGTGTGGCAGTCAGACCATCCAGTGACCGCGCAGAGCCCAACTGCCGGAACCGCGATGAATTCATGACAGCGAGAAGGTTGAAAAAACATGCCTACTAGTTCAAACTTGCTGCAGTGTGCAGCACTTTGCATCAGGATAGCGACATCAGGACAGCGTATGAGCTCGAAACAGCGTATTACAGTCAACCTTTCCGAAGATGAGCACAAGCAACTCCTCGCGATTGCCGAGAAACACCACGTATCTATGGCTTGGATCGGCCGAACATCTATCAATAACTTCCTCGAAGACTATCGCTCAAATCCCAATCAATTGCCTCTTACCTTAGTCTCAGAAGAGAAACGCCACGGAAAATGAACTTCAAGGAATTTCAAACAGAGCAAAAGCTTCGAGGGGGATACTACACACCGGGAGATCTCGCTGAATTTCTCGTGCGCTGGGTCTCTAAAAGTGATCCAACTACGATCTTAGAGCCTAGCTGCGGTGATGGAGTTTTTTTTCAACACATAGCTCAGCACATTCGGAATCCAGAAGTACGTGGGTTTGAGATCGACGCGGCAGAAGCAAGAAAAGCAAGAACGCGCGCGAAAGAATCAGGACTAAAAAATATCAACATTCGAGGAAAAGATTTTTTCGGTTGGGCTGTAGATGAAATTCGCAATAACAAAGAACAGTTCGACGCCGTTGTCGGGAATCCGCCTTTTATCCGCTACCAGTATTTACCTGAAATGTTTCAGGAGCGCGCGCAAGACGTATTCGACACTCTAAACTGCAAGTTCACCAAGCATACCAACGCATGGGTGGCATTTGTCCTTGCCTCGTTCGCTCTTCTGAAAGAAGGTGGCAGACTGGCAATGGTAGTTCCTTCTGAAATTATTCATGTCATGCACGCCCAGTCGCTAAGAACATATCTGGGCGAGAGCTGTGAGCGCATGGTCATCATTGACCCAGAGAAACTGTGGTTCTCCGGAACACTTCAAGGCGCGGTGCTTTTACTTGCGGAGAAAAGGGTAAAAGAAAAAAGCAGACCGCAAGGTTTGGCCGTATACCCAGTTCGGGACAGAGAATTTTTGAATCGCGATCCTGAGGAAATATTCAATACTCCACAGTCGATCAACGGCAAAACTGTCGAGGGAAAATGGACGCGCGCATTCTTAGGCAAGTCCACACTCAGCTTGCTCGATGAATTAGTAGATCAGAGCCTTGTACGCAAGTTCGACGAAATTGCATCCGTCGACGTAGGAATAGTTACGGGTGCGAACAAATATTTTCTGATTGACAACGACACGGTCAAAGAGTTTGGACTGCAAAAATGGGTTCATCCGATGTTTGGCCGTAGTGAGCATTGCCCCGGCATCGTTTACGACGACGAGCAGCACAGCGTCAATATCGCCAAAGGAAGCCCGACAAATTTCGTTTGGTTTAATGATCTATCCGTATCGAAGAACAAGAAAGCGCTAGAGCCGCCAAATACTTTATTTCGGAAGTAGGTACGAGGGTTTATATTCTTCATGACTCCTTTTGTAAGCAGCATTGAACCCGTTGGATTGGTTTTGGCCCCATCGGGAATCGAGAGGTAACGTCGAGTTAGCGGCTTGCTCTCCCAAACTAGAGTTCGTCGAAAGGTCTGCGGTACGGCCGGCGTTACTGGTGAGGTTGGCGCACCTTGTGTTGTTGGTGCACTTGGCGTGGCTGGTGCGGCTGGTGCGGCTGGTGCGGCTGGTGCGGCTGGTGCGGCTGGTGCAGTCCACCGAATACGTTTGGTCTTCAGTTTCATTCTTGGGATATTGTCCAATCCCCTACTGGCAGATGAACTACTTGGGGTAGGCGCGAGCACCAAACTCTCATCGATAAGACGCCCCGACACAAGTAAGTCTTGAATAGACTGATCATCTACAATTTCGAAAACATGGGTTGGATAGTCAGCCATCATCGAGCTGATCTTATTTTCGAACTGATTAGCCGTAGCGATATCATCGTCGACCGACATGTCCAAGACAATTGATACGCTGGCTTCAATATTTGAATTAAGCCCGCCGATTGTCAAATTGGCGCTACCGACAATAACTCTCGCCTCACTCTGACTTCTTGAAAAATACATTTTTGGGTGGAAGATCACGTTCCTTGCACCCGTGTCGACGGCGAATAACGAGCAACCAATATCGATAGCCTTTCTGCAACCCTGCGCAGAAGTGATTCCATTTCGAATGCCCGCGATTATGATTGTTTTATCGGACACAGGAGCAAGTGCTGTCTCTAGCAAAGAAACGCCACCCGTATTCATAAACGCAGTAGATATTATTATTTTCTCTGAATTTGGAAGCGTAAGCAGCGCGTCTACTTCTTTCGCATGACTATCGTCGGTGGCCGCCTGAAATATAAACTTAGTCATCGAGCAAACTTCCTGCGTCAACTTCCAAGGCATGTGCTATGCGATAGATGTTTAGGAGTCCAATGTTCCTCTCGCCACGCTCAATCCCGCCGATGTACGTTCGATCCAAATCGCAAGCTAAGGCTAGTTTCTCTTGTGAATAACCATGCCTCTTCCTTACTTCGCGCACGCGCAATCCGAAAAGCTTTTTCATTTTTGATTCGTCAATCTCGACCATCCACTATCCGATCACTTCGGACGACTATGAGTCGACGGACTATAAGTATCTTTTTCAGAAACTGCCAGACGAAAGCCTTCTACTTGTTCGCTTCACGGTAGGTAGCGTCGAATTCACGTCGCGCGCGTCGACGACCCGCAACGTCGAGCTCGTGATCAGTCGCCGTTTAAGGGTAATTTTCACTTTAATCCTCCAAAGGCGGTTTTATAGAAAGAATGCAAGCAATCTGCTAGTCCGCACACATGGCCAGTAATACGAAAGAAGCTTTCTATGTGCAGTGCGCACGAACGAGCTTCGGCCATCGCCTCTGGCGCGAAGCCTGAACCACAAGTTTACCGACGATCTTCTGCCCCCCCCACTCAAGGGTCTGGCAGGCCGTACCGAGCCGCCTGAGCGCGTTGACCAAGGTGCGCTCACTAGGTGCGACTTCGTCCTTCAAGAGGCGGTGCTGGTACCACACCGCATTCGATGGGTCGCCGAAGAGCGCGAGCACACGATGCACGACCCCACGCTGGTTTCGCAGCATGCAGAGGATGGAGACCAGCACCAGAGGACCGTAGCCCTTCAGGTCCTCAAGGGTGCTGCCTCGACTTGATGAGCTTCAGGGGCGACTTGAGACCCGCAATGCCCTGTTTTCGTAGAATTTCTGTCAGGGTATCGACGCCAGCCCAGCACGCGAAGGCTCATCAGCATCGCTACAATGCATCAAATATCAAGTCGAGACAGCACCCGTCCTCAAGCGCGATCCTCAGCATCTCCTGATTGACGTACGGCATTCACGCGCCGGATAGTGCTCGCGTGTAGACGAAAGTTCTACAGACAACAAGCCTCGTTTGGGTTCGGCGCTCTCCGGCCCAGACCGGTGCTCGGTCGAGTGCCGCGACGATGCTCCGCGCTCGAGCCTCCGGGTCGTGTCGGGGTGATCGAGACAGGTTCAAACGCGCCAGCAACGCTCCCGAACCGCGACCAGCGTCACAACAGACCCACCTGCTCATCGGTATACCTGTGCCTCTGGTGCTGACGCCCTGAGAGTAGTAGCGTCCCGAGGCGACCAGCCACCGTCATGGAGAACGAAGGAGCGAACTCGGATGCTGGTACTGGCACGTAAGGAAGACGAAGCCGTTCTCGTCGGTGACGATGTTGTCGTGACCGTCCTGGAGATCAGCGGCAATCAAGTGCGGCTCGGCATCGAAGCTCCGCAGAGCGTTTCGATCGATCGGGAGGAAGTGCGCGAGCGTGATCGCCATGAGCCAGCGATCGTGTCCGAGCGAACTGGACGCGGGGACAAGGCTCGATGAGCGAGAAGCAAACGTCGGTAACGGATACGGTCTCTCGAGACACATTTCCTCAGAAGGCAGTGGTACTCGAAGCATCCGGGTACGCCAAGGAGCTGACTGTCGACCCGTCACCGCCCAACGAACTCCTCGATTGAGGCTGGACGTTTGTCTCCGCCACGCCGTTCGGTGTCGATCTCAGCGGAGCGGGTCAGACCAGCATCGCCTACGGCGCAGCCACCATGCTGGTGATCGTGGAATGGCGACGATCTGGTTCACCGAAGTAACCGAGGAAAGCCGACTCGCCGGAGCGCGTTGATTAGCGCTCGCTCTCCGGGAACGGTCTCGCCATCGGCGCCGAATCGGTGCTGGTACCAAACGGCCTCACCCGGGACGCCGACGATCTCGAGCGTACTGTGCACGACGCCCTTCCGATACCTCAGCACATCAAGAAGGTCCGACAACCACTCCGGAAGATCCGAATCGTTCTCCAGGCGCGCGGCAAGCCCGCAGAAGGCCTCGCCCTTCGAAGCGCCTTTCTTGTCGTCCGTCTCGTCACCCTTCGGTACGCTCGCCCGGCGCTGGATCTCGATCAGGTGGACCGACTGAGCCTCCACGAGCAGCCTCATCACCAAGACCCCACGTCGTTGCCTCTCCGGCACGCTCAGGTAGGGCCACGATCTCACCGCGCCGGGGATGGCGTTTCCGCCACCGATGTCGGGCTGGAACTCGGGCACGACGACCAGTCCGGGCTCCGAGTCCGAGCGGTAGCCGTCCGCCGGGGTGTACCACTGCACTTGCGAGATCGTCGCCGGATGCCGCTGGTGCAGCGACAGCGCCGCTTTCCACATGGTGCTGACGACGTCGTCCGAGAGCTGGAGGCGCGGCGTCCGGACCGACGCGTGGCTTACGCCCTTGTCCGCCCCGTGTGCCTCGCCGCTCGAGAGGGTGTCGTCGGCACCGGCATCGCTGTCGAGACGCAACTTGCTGGCAGAGCCGGTAGCCTGCTCGGCAACGACCTTCGTGAGCGGTCGCTCCGGTCCGATGAGCTTCATCGACGGCGCGGTGACGTCGACGATCGCGCTGCCGTGGTCGGGCTCCTCCTTACCTGTGAGCTCGGATGACTCGGTGGCCTTCGGCTTCGAGGATCGCCACGCCTTCCCGCGATCCCCCGGGGCGGCGGCGCGCTCGGCGAGGTTCGAGTTGTCGCGATCGACATGGATGGCCGGTCCCTTCGGAACGCTGCAACCGGTGATGCGCAGAGCGAGGAAGGATCGCCCCTCGTCGAACGGCAGGCCCTGAACCTCGAGCGACTCCTCGCCCTTGTGCCATGGGCCGACCTTGACGCTGATCGGTGCGTCCGGGTGGTTGCTGTCGAAAGCGCTCTCCAACTGCGCGTAGGGACCCTTCGCCTCGCGGGTCGTGAAAGAATCGTACTTGGCGTGCGCGAGGAACACCGCGTCACGATCGTCGAGCCGCGGTCGCAGCCGAACGGTCCACGCGTCGGGTTCCGCGGCGACCCTCAGCGCGCCGTAGAGCCGGTTCGACGGATCGCCTTCGGGTTCCCATGGATAGCCGAGGAGCACTTGGCGGAGGTAGTGCGACGCCCCGTAGGTCCGGATAAAGAACTCGGCGCAGGGGATGACCAGCCGTCCGCCGCTTCGAAGGTCCAGATCGAGGTACTGGATACGATCCGCGCTCTCGTTCAGCGCCGGGTACTTGCGCGGGTAGGGCGTGGTCGCACCATCGGCGGCGCCGGCCGCCGCGAACGATCTGAACTTCGACCGATCGCCGCCGTAGTCGACGGTGAAGTCTTCGGTCGCGAGGACGGTCTGCCGTTCGGAGCGGTTCTCCTGCCAGACCGAACCGATCGGCATCAGGGAGAGGGCCGCGGCCGGAAGCGTGCGAAGGATCTCTTCATGAACCTCGCCGTCGCCGAGCCGCCGGAAGGCGACGCGAGCATTGGTCTGTGACGGCGCCAGGGTGTTCTTCAGGAAGCCGTGACAGGCCCAGACTACCCACTCGAGCGGCGCGCCATCCTCGCCGGTCGCGGGCAGCCCGGTGTCGATGGCGATCGAGCGCCGGATGGGCTCAAAGCCGTACTGGAAGGGCACTGCCAGAAACATGACGCGAACGGTGTCCCGACGGGGGTCTAGGACAGGCTCGCATAATATTCGCGCGAGTCGCATTAAATCTGCAAACCCACAGCCACCGCCGACGAGCGCGACGCCCGAGGCGGTGTGATGAGGGGAGCGAAAGGGTCGCACGCCCCACGTCGCCGGATCGAACCCCGCGTGGCTGACCGAGCGGATCGCCGCCGTCTCGGCCGCCTCGCGCTCGTCCATCGGCGGCAGGATGCCCGGCAGGCGGCTCGCGAGCATCGACTTCCCGGTTCCGGGCGGACCCGAGAACAGCACGTTGTGACCGCCGGCCGCGGCGATCTCGAGCGCGCGTCGCGCCGCGTGCTGACCGATCACGTCGGCCAGGTCGCCGCCAGGTGGGACCGCGTCGCTCTCTGCCGACGTCTCGCCGTCGGTCCCGGTGCCCCTCGTCGCACCGTTCTCCACCATCGCCCGTTCGTCCCCCGTCTCGACGACGCGCATCCCGCCCGTCTCGGCCAGCGCCTCGCAGGCCTCGGCAAGCGTCCCGACGGCGCGGGTGCGAACGCCCCGGCAGCGGGTCGCCTCGGCGAGGTTCGCCGCCGGCAGCAGCAGCGCCTCGCCACTCTCCCGACAGGTCTGCGCCATCGACAGCACGCCCTCGACCCCGCGAAGCTCGCCACCGAGCCCGAGCTCGCCGACCACCACCAGCCCGTCAGCCACCCCTGCCGGCAGCTGCTCCGAGGCGATCAGGATGCCGAGCGCGATCGGCAGGTCGAAGCGCCCGCCGCGCTTGGGCAGGTCCGCCGGCGCCAGGTTGACGATCACCTTCACCTGCGGGAAGCGGAACCCGGCGTGACGGATCGCCGCCTTGACCCGGTCCTTGCTCTCCTTCACCGCCGACTGCGGCAGCCCGACGATGGCCGTCCCCGGGAGACCGCCCCCGAGGTGGACCTCGACGACGACCGGCAGCGCGGTCACGCCGGCAAGGGCGCACGAATGCACGGTGGCGAGCGACATCGGGAACCTCCCTGTTCCTCGGATAACGTCGGATCAGGCTACGCGCCGGAGCGCACGCGCGGCAAGACGGTGCCGTGACCAGAACTGGATATCCGGCCAGCCTCGACGGGATCGTGCGCCTCGGGCGCCTGCTCGAGAAGCCCACCCGACCGGAAATGGCGAATCCGAGTGCCGCTCGAGCCGCATCGGCTCGAGGTTCGCGATGGGCGAACCACCGCTCGCGTGCCGTGCACGAGCAACTTTCCCAGGCACCCGAAGCCCCACCTCGGCATCGACGAGCACCCGGAGGGCATGAAGGCGCGCGGCGGCGGTCTCGGCCCGAATAACCGCTCGGTGCCTTTCGATCGTGTCAACCGGGTCCGGTTCGCTCCGATCGAAAGGCCAGCGCTCGGGCGACATCGACGGCGATGAGGGCATCTCGACGATCCGGGTCCCGCATGCTTCCCACCGGGCGCCGTCGGCGCTCGGGCGACCCGATTCGCGAGGCGTCTTTCCGATCGCGCGCATGCCGGTCCGACCCCGATCTGATTACGCTCGGCCTCGCCGGTCCGAGCACGGCGCGAATCCGACCGCCAGGGGCAGCGTGCCCGGTCGGTAATCACAGGCGAAACGAATCGGGATCGACGGATGCAACGCAAGAGCACTACCCTCGTGATGTCCTTCGGCCCGTTGGTCGCTCTGGCCATCCTGCCCTGGCCGGCGGACTGCAGCGAGGTCGTCCTCGAAGATGCATCGGCGCAGGGCGCATCGACACAGGAGGCGGACCCCGATCGCACGCTACTCGTGGAGTCGTCGGCCTTCTCCGATCTGATACTCGCCGAGGACGGTCCGCAGGCCATCGCCGACTACGGGGATCCCGCGGGACAGCTCGCGGCGCTCGCCACGGCCCGGGCGATACCGATCAGCCCGGAATCCGGCCGCACGGGCGAGTGGTCGGCGACGTATCCCTGGCCGCTGAGCCCGATACACGCGTCGCTGCTGAGCGACGGCTCGGTCCTCACGTACGGCACGAACGGCGGGTCGGCGAACGGCCCGGCCCTCGGCTTCGACGTCGATCGCCAGTACCTCGGGAGCGGTCCGGGCATGGGCGCTCACGAGATGTCGCCGACCGGGATCGACACGAACATCTTCTGCAGCTCGCAGATGGTCCTGCCGAGCGGCGATCTGCTGCTGTCCGGTGGCGACGCGCTGCCGCTCGACGGCGACGATTCGCGAAAGGACCGGGGCGTCAACGCCACCACGCTGTACGCCCGGACACCGGACGGCTGTCCGAGGAAGGCCCGATGAACTTCGCGCTCTGGTATCCGACCATCGTGACGCTGGGCAACGGCAACCAGGTGGTCATGGGTGGTCGGAGCACCCGCAATGCCGAGGGCGGTGCGGCGCTCGTGCCCGCCGTGCCCGAGCTCTACAACCCCCGCACCAAGACATGGCGGGTGCCGGAGGGGGCGCGCGACGACAACTGCTACCGAAGCTCCTGGTGGTACCCGCGGGCCTTCCTCACCCGGCGCGGAGCGATCGTGTCGTTCCGTGCCCGAAGCGGCGAGCTCTACGAATCGCGCACGAACGGGGCGGGAAGCTTCCGGAAGATCGCGGACGTGCCGGCCGCGTTCGGTCGGTTCAGCGCCGCCTTCCCGGCGGCGATGTACGAACCGAGCAAGGTGCTCGCGTTGTCCAACGACCGGTCGTGCGGCGGTGATCGACCTGAACGGGGCGGTGCCGAGCGTCACGCTCGTTCCCTCCCCGAGCGCATCGGTACGGTTCCGGGGCGACCTGACCGTCCTGGCCAACGGCGAGGTCCTGCTCGTCGGCGGCGCGCCCGAGAACCAGAAGCTCGACAAGGCGGTGCACACCGCCGAGATCTGGAACTCCGAGACCCCCGGGCGTGGCGCTCGACCAAGCCGGTGTCGGGCCTCAGGTGTGAGCTTACGGCCAGCGCGCGCAGATTCGGGATGACGACGATGGCAAGTGCCTTTTCGCCTAGGCACTAAGGACAGTCGCGCGCGCTCGCGTTCCTCACATAGGCTCGGGACATCCTGCAACGGGCCGTGTCACGGGACCACCCCTGATGTTTGCAGGATGGCAGTCGCGTATCGGCGCGATCGTATCGAGCGAACGAGGAGCTTCGGACATGGTCGGACCTTTGAGAATCTGCGTCGTGCTTTCCCCGATGATCGTCATCGCGGGGTGCGGGGATGGGGGCGGCACGGACCTTCCGACTCTGGACGATCTGCTCGAGCCGGGCGACCTCGTCGAGGACATGCAGGTGCCCGGGACGTCGCAGAACGGCCCGCCTCCGGACGACACCCCGCCCGTTCGCGACGACTTGCCTGCCGTGTCGGCGACGACCATCGACATCTGCGCCGACAACGGCGGCCGCTTCTTCACCGAGGATCTCGAACTCATCGATCACACCGTCGGGCCCGACTATCTGGTGACGTGCAACGTGCAGTTCAGCGATGGCACCCTGACGATCCAGCGTGGCGTCGAGGTGATCTTCGAATCCGCTTTCGGGCTCTACATCGAGAATGATGCCGAGATCCGCGCGCTGGGCGGCTACGACGGCGAGCTCCGCGCCGAGCCGTCGATACGGTTCAGAGGCGACAGCGTGTCGGGCGCGCCCTCCTGGAACGGCGTGTTCGTCGGGAGTGCGAGCGTGGACAATCTGATCGAGAACGTCGAGATCATCGGCGCGGGATTCCAGCCGATCAGCGGGATCTTCTTCCCGAGCGGCAGCTCGGCACTGCTGCTGGACAACGCCCTGGCGATCAGGGGCCTGAGCATCACCGGCAGCGGGGGGCACGGGATCTACATGGGCGGCTCGGCGGCGTTCGGCCAGCTGCAGGATGTGGTCATCGGCGACACGGCCGGTCACCCGCTGCTGATGCCGAGCCACGTCGCGGGCACGCAGCTGGCGGACAACGTGGGCAACGTGTCCTTCACGTCAGACGCGGAAGGCAATCTCGCGTCGATCGGGCTGTACGACAACCTGCTGACCACCGAACGCCTCGGGGGTCGCTCGAGCTATGTGTTCGCGAATCACGCGCTGCCCTACCATTCCCTGTCCGGACTCTCCGGCAGCGGAGCCTCGGGTGTCGTCATCGACCCGGGCGTGGACTTCATCATGGCAGGTGGCACCGGCATCACGAGCGGTGGTGGCGTCGGGGGTCGCTTGACGATCACCGGAACCTCCGAAGAGCCGGTGACGTTTCGTGGTGCGGAGGCGTTGGCGGGGTTCTGGTCGGGCATCACGTACGTGTCCGATTCGGAACTGAACCGCATCGACAACGTGACCATCAGCGACGCGGTGAACGGCGTTCTCGTCGATGGTCGCTCGTCGAACAACATCACCACACGCGTCACGAACAGCCGGATAAGCAACACCAGCGAATGCGGCATCCGGGTCTCGACCCCTTTCAGCTCGCTTGCCTTCGAGACCGCCGGCAACGTCTACACGCAAAACGGCGCGGGCGACATGAACGACGAAGGGTGCCTCGGAAACTTCATGGAATGACGCGACCGACACGCGGGGCGAGTCGCTGTCAGCGCCCGTCAGAACCCGCGCTCATTCGCCGCTGAGCTGATGTAGCCGAACCGGGCCTGGGTACCGACACCTGGCCGCACGCTCTGCTCGTGAGACGCGCTCGTCGAGCTCCCCGCACAGACGGCTCACCTGGCTCTTGGAGATCCCCGTCATCCCCATCGTCTTGACCAGGTTGTCGACGTCGCGTGTCGATAGCCCGTCCACGTAGGCCTGCTGGATGACGGCGATCATCGCCTTCTCCGATGCCCGACGTGGCTCGAGGAACTCGGGGAAGTAGCTCCCGCGGCGCAGCTTCGGCACCTTCAGGTCCACCGTCCCGGCGCGTGTCTCCCACGTCCGCTCGCGGTAGCCGTTGCGGTGGTTCTGCCGCTCCTCGGTGCGTTCGTGCGGGGCGGCGTTGCAGCGGTTCTCCACGTCGAGCTGCATCAGACGGCTGGCTACCAGCGCCACCATCTCGGCCAGCAGGTCATCGTCGGAGCCCTTGTCGAGCAGCGCTCGAAGGGCGATCCTGTCGTCGGTCATTGCGTTCTCCGTTGGTAGGGGTCAGTCCGCAAACCGAACCTTACCGGGGAGACGCAATGACCACTTCTCGTCAGCGACGAGGGTGGATCGGACTTACACCACTTCCTGGGACGCTACC
>Ga0114952_1000098_pt1 | contig 110622 bp, 106 predicted proteins | sample SidtaG_2_FD_87303 | JGI IMG/M metagenome (GOLD analysis project Ga0114952, IMG submission 87303) | Marine algal microbial communities from Sidmouth, United Kingdom - Sidmouth_Asex2 metaG | ecosystem: Host-associated > Algae > Red algae > Unclassified | place: Sidmouth, United Kingdom...
AACGACTTCGACGACAGTTGGCGCACCCCATCGTGATTCGAATTGCTCTTGCACTCGGCCATCACGATCGAACCCGAAAATGGGGCAACCCCAATCGCCGTCGCCCGGAAACTCGGGGTTGACGGTCACGTCGAACGCAGGTGAAAACGGCGTTCGTGTTGCTGTGCGAGGCGAAACGCGTCCGCGGACGCGTTTCGCAAACAGAGCGCGATCTCCGAAATCACCGCTCGTGAGATAGTCCGTCCAGCGGACGGGCACCTGCTCGTATCAACGGGACGGCGACAAGACTGTACGTGCTCGCGATCGGCACTTCGGATCGAAGGCCAGCGCACAGAACGCGTGCCCCCATTGACGGCATCAGTCGAGATGGAGCTCCCAGAACCCGACATCGTGCCGTGACCCGAACTTCTGGCCGACCTCGTGGAAGATCCCGACGGCTTGGACCGCCAGGTAGCACCAGGAACCTCGCCGCCAAGCGATCATTGTGTGTATCATAGGTGTATGGCACGCACCAATATTGACATCGACGAAGAACTCTGCAGGCGAGTGATGGACCGCTACCAACTCAGCACGAAACGCGAAGCCGTGAACATGGCGCTGCTCCACGTCGCAGGCGAGCCTCTTGATCTTGACGATGCGCGGTCGATGCGTGGAACCGGCTGGGATGGCGACCTCGATGAGATGCGTGCGAGCAGAGCGTGATCCTTGTCGACACCTCGGCGTGGATCGAGTTCTTGCGCGACACCGGCTCGGAAGTGTGCGTTGCCGTCGACCGATTGCTCGATGCGGACCTTGCGATCTGCGATGCAGTGTCGATGGAGGTGCTCGCTGGCGCCCGAAACGAACGGCATCTCATCCAACTACGCGGGCTGCTGGCGCGGGCCACGTTGCTGCCCACGACTCCCGCTGACTATGACGCCGCTGCATCGATGTATCGATCCTGTCGAGCCCGCGGCGAAACCGTCCGCAAGCTCATCGACTGTCTGATCGGCGCAGTCGCTGTGCGCGCCGGAGCTGAAATCCTTCATGCCGACGTGGACTTCTCGGCCCTCGTACGCCACACCGATCTACGAATACACCCGGATTCCCGGAACTGAGATCCCCGCTTCGAGACGTTTCCCGACACGGCACTCTAGGAGACTGCTGAATATTCCTGTGGGAAACGCTCGCGATTCTTGGCTGGGTGTAGGAAAATCGTGGGATGCAGGGAAGTGCTGATCCGAACGTCGAGTTGATGGATGCTGCGGCGTTGGTGTCGCATCTGGTGCCGGACGATTCGGTGTACGCGTTCCGCGCCGCTCACCGCCGCCGGTTGTTCCCTGGATCGGTTCTACGATGATCGGTCAGTCAGCGTCGAGGGCCGGAGGTTCGGCACATGAGTGATCCAACAACAGCGACCGAGCACATTCGTCTCGGCATCGTCACGCTCGGCAGCGCCGTCGCAGCAGGAGACTGTCGCGAACTGCAGGGCGAGCACAGCTGTGTGGTGAGTGGACTGCCACCGGGCGAGTACACGGCCTGGGGATCGACCATCGAGATCGATGGAGTCGCGGTCGCGGGTCGACTCGTTCTCGTCGTGGGAACGGCGACCGAACTCGATCACGCCCTGCTCGAAGAAGGCGATCCAGAACCAATGAATGCGGTGTGGACATGGGGCCCGCTGGGGATCGTCGATGAGATGGCCGCCGCCGACCTGTCCGACAGCGATCGGTTTCCGTTCGGCGATCCGCCGCCCGTCACGTCGAGCGATGAGGTCGGTCAGGTTGAGTCCCGCGCACGGTTTGCGCTCATTCATCATGACGGGCTCGCGGTCGGGGCTTCGGTCATCGCGGACTACGTCGACACCGAGTACGAGGTCTTTGCCTGGGGTGACGAACAGGGCGATCCGTTCGCGGTCGGCTACGTGTTCCATGTTTCTTTCTTGCCCGGCACCAGCGCATTCAGGAGCTGAGCACCCGCAACGAACTCGGCCGTCGGAGAACTGACGGGCTCCACCGACACCGGTAGGAGCGCTCATCGACTGGGGAGATCCGCATGCGCTCAGAAGTCGGGGTGAGGTTCGTAAGCTGTGGAGATGAGTTTCTGGCCGAACGCTGATCACTGGAGCGTGAAGATTCCGCTCGACACCCCGCACCCGCGACTCGACGTACTCGCCGAGACCGGTATCGTCGTGCTGAAGGATGCCGACTTCGAGATCCCCGAGTCCGAGTTCCTTGCCCTGGAGTACATGGACTGGAAGTCCGGCGGCGACACGAACTTTGCGCCGATCGCCACCGCCGACGGTGAGCTCGACTGCCGCGGGTTCTGGGACAAGGGCAAGACGGACAAGGACGCCGAGTGGACCTCGAACGCCGCAGTTGCGCCGAGCATCAAGAACTATGTCGATGGGGTCGGCGCGAACTTCGGTCGGGTCCGCACGATCCGGCTCGAGCCGCAGGATCGGGAGGCGGCGATCCGCAGCCTGCACCGTGACGACAACAACCGTTTCAATCCGGACGACGAGGGGTGGGTCGTGCGGACCTGGGTCGAGATGACCGACAACCCGGACAGCTACATGATCGTGATGGACAACGATGCCGACGGCCTGCCGGACCCCTCGACCGAGATCCGTGTGCCGCTCCACAAGGGCTCGCGGTACGTGGTCGACACGCAGCGCCTGTGGCACGTGGTCGTGCATCCCGGGACCGAGTCGCGCTACGCGTTGATCACGAGCTTCGAGTCGGGTCCGGTACTCGACGAGTGGATCGCCGCCGAAGCCGCCGGCTGACATCGGGTTGCGATTCACCAGGCAGGCTGGTGCCTGACGGAAGCGGGTGAGTCGAGGACTGCCCGTCTGCAGCGCTCAACTCACCGCCCTTCCCGTGTGTTGCGGCACATCATGCACCGGGGTGCGTCAACCAGGTGTGAACTGGACCCGCATCGGCCCGTTCTCCCTGGTCAGCGTTCAGGACGGCGAGGTCAGCAGTTCGTGGCGGAGCGCCAACAGCTTCGGAGCGGGCTCGCCGTCGGACCATGCGTCGGCAACGATGACTCGCTCGTAGGACTCCCACTCCTGGCGCACACCGGCGAGGTCACCGGCACGGGCGTGCGCCTGCATTCGCAGCCCGATGAGCTCCTCGTAGCCGGGCAGGACCTTGAGACCCTGCCCGGTCGCCCAGAACACCAGGTCGGTGTCGCCGAGCGACAGGGCGTGTCCCGCAAGTTCGGTTGCGACCCCCGTGGCGAGGAGTACGAGGTTCGACGTGATCCCCTCGGCGTCGGGCCACAGGTAGCTCGTGCCGGCGAACGGGATGTCACGGATCAACTCCGCAGCCGGCGTCAGCGTCTCGATCGCCTGCGCCGGCGGTTGCAACCGTGCTGCTGCGAGGCGCTCGTCGATCAGATCGGCATCGGTGACGACGCCGCGGTGCAACGGCAGTTGCTCGGTGAGGGTGCGTGCGACCCACTCCTCCTCGCCCGGAGGCGTCACGAGGCGGGCGAGCGCCCTGCGCGCTTCGGAGACGACATTGGCGAATGTCGCGTCTCGGACGTCGAGCTCCCACAGTGCGGTGCGCGCCGTGGCGCGGGTCGACGACGTTCGGTGCGTCGCGAGCCAGGCAATGAGCTCGACGGTCTTCGACCGCTCGAAGACACCGGGCCGATCGTCGTGACTCACGATCTCCACACCACCCATCAGGCGGACGAGGATCTGGTGCTCGCGCGGTTCGAAGACAGTCACGGACTCGGTGGGTTGTTCGCCCTCGCCCTCGCTGTCCGGTCCGTTGCCAGCACTGGTCGCGTCGACGCCGCTGTCATCCGCAACGCTGATCGAGTCAGCGTCATCGAGCTCATCGATGGTCGAGGCGCTGGTTTGACCCTCGCCACCACTCCAGTTCACGCTGTGGTCGTTGGTTGCCCACGTGATCTCGTCAGCGATCGAGAGCGGAGCCGATGCGTCATCGATCAGCTCAGCGACTGCAGCGAGTTCAGCACTGGTGATACCCACCGGGGTCAGATCGATCGACGTCGCGAAAGCGTCGAACGTCCAACCGGTTTCACTTGCCACGAGGCGAGCGTCAGCAGGCACGAGAGCGGAGCCGCCCGTGGCGGCGACGAGCGCCACACCCCTCCCGGGTGAGGGGAACTCACGTGGGAGTTCATCGCAACGATGTTCGGCGAGGTCGGCGAGTACGACTGCCGGCTCCCACATCTCACCGCCGGTTCGGAGCGACCGCAACGAGAACGTGCTGCGCTCGGAACTGGCCGTGCTCCCGACGAGGGAACCCGCAAGGTGCAGTGCATCTCGCACAGACGAGGCGGTGTGCGCATTGCGGTGGTCGACCACTGCGGCCTTTGCGAGCGAGACGGTCACGAGATGGGCGATCTCGGCGTAGGGCGACGTGGCCAGTCCGGTGGCGAGCGCCGTCAACACTTCGGTCGCCTGCTCCGCGGTGGCGTCGATTGCCAAGGTGCCGCACGCCTCGACATCGATGAGCACATCACGCCCATCGGCCACACCGAGCTGCACCAGTGCGACGCATGGTGTCCCGACTCGGCGAGCGCTATCGCCGAGCAGTTCGATCGGGATGGCGGCCGGGAGCTGCCAGGACCGCTGGTCGTCGTCGAGCGCCACCCACGGACTCCGCAGATCGGCACGGCTGGTGAGTCGCAGCTCGATGTCGCCGTCATGGTCGACGAGGACGGTGCCGACCTGTGCCTCGGTGTCGACGAGTTCGTGAGCGGCGGCGCGGATCGCAACGTCGACCCGCATCGAGCGTTCGCCGGCGTCGATGGTCCGGAGACGTCGCTCCGTGGCGACCACGCCGGGCGGAGGTTCGGGGACGCGCGCTCGCGGAGCGGCACCGCGTAGCCGTTGACGCCGACGAACACCGACGAGCGCAAGGACTCCTGCGGCGAGCAATGCAGCGTGCTCGATGCGGATCGGGGAGGGCGCCGTCGGGCTGTCGGGCCGCTCGTCGCCGATGTTGCTTCCGGCGTCGTCGCCGCTCGGCGCCGGGATGGACGTTGTTGATGTCGACGGCGTCGAACTCGACGGTGTGCCGATCCCGGGAACGGCTCCGACGACGAGCTGTGTGACGGTCTCGACAGCGGTCTCGGAGGACACCGGATCGGTATCGTCGGGATCAGCACGGTCGGCGGATTCAGCGTCGGTGTCCGTGCCCGTGCCCGTGCCCGTGACCGTGCCCGTGTCGGTGTCGGTGTCGGGGATCGACGGGAGCGCGTCATCGCTGGCGACGGCAGGTTCTGCTGAGGCAGGGGGCGACGTGGGTGTCTCGATGGCGATGTCGGGGACGGCCGACTCGGCGGACTCGACGGCGTCGTCGTCGACGGGGACATCGATCTGCCAACCCGGCAGGATGAGGTTCGGGTCGTCGAAGGTTCGCCCGCCACCCATGTCCCGCCCGGCGTTCTCCTCGTAGATCTCGGGCCAGGCATCGGCGTCACCGAGTTGCTCCTCGGCGATATCGGACAGCGTGTCGCCCGGGACGACCGTGTGTGATTGGACAGCAGCATCGGTATCGGCGTCGGCATCAGTGGCACCCTGATCGGTGAGCGTGAAAACCCAGCCCTCGTGGATGACGAAGGTGTCCGCAGTGAACACGACGCCCGGAGCGACCTCCTGGCCCACGACCATGTCCTGCAATTCGACATGGCGAGATCCGTCACCCAACAGCGCCTCGGCAACGTTCCACATCCCGTCGTTCGCCTGCACGACGTACTGCGGGGCGTCGACCGCACCGCTGGCTGCGGTCGAGCCGGCTTCGACGGAGACCGGGTCCGCAGCGTGCGGTGGACTGTCCGAGGCGGCCTTGACTCGCGACTCGGGCACCTGTGAACCCGACGGCAAGCGGATCTCGGTGCCGCTCGCGAGGGTCTGCGACGCCTCGAGGTCCGGGTTCATCGCCAGGATCAGCGAGACCTCGGAGCCGTCACCGAGCGCCTGCTCGGCAATGTCCCACAAGTTGTCGTCACCTTCGGTGACCCACAGCGATGCAATCGTCACCTCAGGAACCGAGTCCACAGCGTCGGCGGTGTTGTCGGCGGGGCTTGCGACTCGCGACGACTCGAGTGACAGCGATGACGTGTCCGGGGACAGATCGACGTGACTGTTGGTCAGGGCGATCGCCGGCTGGGAAACAACCGTCGAGAGCAGACCTGCAGTGAGGATCGTGGAGAAGAGCTTGGCGACGCCGCTGGAGACGGGGGCCATCACGAGCGGCGCCGGACGTTGACGGCGGCCACTGAGCAATCGAGGTACGTTCACCGCCACTTCCCAGACCACGGCGGCCACGAGCTGGACCCAGGCGAACCACACCACGAATGCGATCGTCTTCACGACGAAGTCGAACTGGATGTTGTTCTGTCGCGCCATCGTGACCATGTTCCCGGCGTCGGGCAATTTCGACGGCAACGGCCAACCGGCGAGTGCGATCAGCGCCACGGGCACCCCGATGACCAGGGCCACCAGCAACAAGAGTGCACCGACTGCACGCACGACTCGGTTCACGTCAGCCTCCCTCGTCGCCTTGGACGCCGCGCGTCGCAGTCGACGACGCCGATGCCGTCTGACTTGTGGGGAACCCGGGTGACGGGAAGGCATAGTCGACGGGCCCCGTCGCCGTGACGGTGACGGTGGCGCCAGTGACCGACACGGTGCCGCTGTAGCCCGACGGGCCGAGTACAGCGTTGGCCCGCTGCGAAGCGAGCATCGGGTCGATGCTGAGCCCGCCGCGCACCTCCTCGACCGTGACCTGAGCTCCGGCCCGTGCAGCTGCCGACGCAACAGCCTGGGCGTCTCGACGTGCACCCCACTGCTGCGACCCGGAGATCAATGCCCAGGCCCCCACCATGAGAAAGGCGAGCAACACGACGGTCATCAGCATCGTGTCGCCGTCGTCGCCTGCGCCACGGCGACGCTCCGACCGAGTCGGAGTCAGCGGTGGTCGATCAGAAGACACCATCAGAAGCCCCTGATGGTGTCGGTGTACTCGACTGCGACGGCTTTGACGGCTCGAGACCCAGGGAAGCCGCCCAGGACCACGTCGCCGAGATCGACGGTGCACCGTACCGTGACGGTGACCGTGACCGACGCCTCGCCCCCGCCCTCCACGACCACCGAAGGCCCTCCGGCGCAAGCGACGCCGCGCGAATCGAGCATTCGGTTGACCACCGCGCTCGCGTCGGCGGCTGCCGACGCTGCATCGCCGGCCGTCGCTGCTGCCCGAGCGCCGGCACGCGCCGCAGCAGACACATCTCCGTTCGCGGTCGTGATCCGCAGACCTCCCACCACGAAGAAGGTCATCGAGAGGAGCGCGATGACTGCGAGTGCAGTCTCGACGCCCGCAGAACCGGAATCATCGCGACGCTGTTGCTTCGGCGACCGCCTCATGGTGAGCCTTGAGGGACGAACCGCTCGATCGATGCCGAGCCCGTCGCTGAGACGTTGACAGTCGGGAACAACGGGAACACCTTGATCACTCGCCCTTGGGTGGTCACCGTGATCACGTTGCCGTCGGAACTCGACGACGATGAGTACGACGTGAGTAGGTGCGAGGCGCCGGATCGAGCGAGCCCATCGGCGACGGCTTGGCCGCTCGCTGCCGAAGCGCCGTCCCGGGCACCGGCTGCAGCGCCGTCCTGAGCGGCTCCAGACATCACCTGCTGCGCGTAGTACGCGAGCCCGAACTGGACGACCAACATCATGCCGATCAAGATGAACGGGACCATCAACACAGTGACGAGCGCGTCGCCACGATCAGCGCTGCTGCGTCGATGAGCTGCAACGACGGTGGAGTGGCCTGCGCCCTCCACCGCTGATGTCACGGTGTAGGAATCTTGTTGGCGTTGCCGGTGATGCGCGAAGCAATCACTGCGCCTGCCGCAACCGCAGCGATCACGAGGAGCGCGATCATCGCGGTCTGAGCGGTGACTTCGCCGCGATCGCCTGAGCCATCGTCCAGCGACGTCGCGAACACGGATTCCCGTGCTCGTCTCCAGCTCTCGAGAACCTGAACCTGTGTCTTCAGCATTGCTACTCCTTGTTCGTGTTGGTGTGAATGGTAACGGTGGTGCTGGTGGTGTAGCGGTCAGCACTGAGCCGATGTCGCACGCCGACGGGAGCGATGAGTCAGCCTCCACGTCTGGGAACACGCCAGCTCTCACGTCGGCCCCGACAGTGCTTGAACAGCCGGGTATCCGAGCAAGAGGAGGAACCCGGCGAACATCATGGCGACCGGTAGCACCATCGACTCGGAGCGGCGCTCGGCCTCGGCTTCCTGTTCGGCGCGGTCACGGTCGCGCATCGCCTCAGCCTTGGCTCGCAGTGATTCCCGGACTCGGGAGCCGTCAGCTGCCAGCGTCATCGACTGCTCGAGTTCGACGAGTTCGGCGACATCCAGGCGGCCACCGAGCGCACCGAGAGTGGCCCACGGGGTCTCGCGTCGAGCTTGCGCCTGCGAGAGTGCTGACTTCATGTGGCGGAAGGCCGAACCGCGCCCGATCGCCGCCGCGTCGTAGATCGCAGACTGAACGCCGGCACCGCCCGACATGAGAATCGTGACGAGTTCGAGGTAGGCCGCGAGCGCATGCCGGAACTCCCGGCGATGCTTGAGCGCGTCAGAGCGAAGATCGGCGAGGGCATAGAACCAGCCGCCGACGGCCAGTCCGATCGTGGCGAGGAGTGCGATCGACGTCGGAACGAGTTCGAAGCCTGACAGCGACCCCATCAGCAGCAGGAAGCCGGGCATGCCAAAGATCATCGCCCAGAGCAAGCGATCGGTGGCGAACTTCGAAGCGGAACGCTCACAGATGTCGAGGTTCGATCGATGCTTGTGGACGCTTCCCCCGACTGCGTTGGCGAGCAGTCGCTCGAGCGCCGTCGACGGGGCGGAGGTTGACACGAGTCGCGGTCGGTTGAGTTCCTCGACGAAGTCGGTCAGGGTGGCTGTATTGCCGGTCACTCCGCGGGCGATCATGAGCATGCCGCCGCCGAACATTGCTCCGGCGATGGTGACGAGTAGCAGCAGCATCAGCCGACCTCTGCTTCCACGCCGGCGAGCAGCCGCGGCTGCGCCTCGGGCTTCGACAACGAGATCAGCGACCAGACCGCACCGGCGAACAGCGCTCCGATCATTCCCAGCACGATCTGACCGCCGAAGCCGTCGTAGGGGTCCAGAAATCTGGGGGCGAGCAAGACGAGTCCGCCCGCCAATGCAAAGGTGATGAGCACGATCCACTTCGACGATGCGTAAGTGCGTGCTCGTCCGGTTTCGATGCGCCGACGCATTGCTGACTGCTGGCGAGCCGAGGAGGCGATCTCCGACAGGAGCTCGGTGAGATTGCGCGCCTGATTCTCGTCAGCGATCACCAATGCCGCGACGATGAGGTCCGCGACCGGGTCCTCGACCTCGGCGGCGAACGAACGCAGTGCATCGGGAAGTGACATGCGGTCGGCACGGATGGCCAGTCGGCGAAGTTCCTCACGAATCAAGCCGGGAGCGACGTCAGCGGTCAGCAGGATCGCCTGGCGAAGACCGGCGTGGGAGGCAATGGTGTCGCGCAGCATCTCTGCCCAGGTGGCGAGCGCATCAGACAGTTCCAGCTGGGTATCGCGCATCGTGCGTGCCTTCAGGAAGACCGGAACCATGAGTGCGAGGGCGGCGACAGAGACTCCGGCCATCGGCCAACCGGTCACGAGCCAGACGACGACGAACCCCACCAGGCTGATCCCGAACCGCATGCCGAGCTCGGTCCACGAGACGTCGGGGAGGGCGCGTTCGGACTCCCGCACGCCGACGATGCCCGCGATGGCGAGCCAGATCCCACCGCACGCCATCAGTGCGATGATCGCTCCGATCAGCGCGTTCATCGCCACCCTCCACCGAGACGGTCGGCATCGAACCCGGCGCGTGAGAGTTTGCGGATGTGTGCATCGGTGAGGCGGTGCATCGTGTGGCCGTCGCCGTCTTGCGCCGTGTAGATCGGCTGTGTCGTGACCTGCGTGCCGTCGAAGCCCGACACTTCGAGGATCTCCGAGATGAAGCGTTGGCCATTGACGCCGCGGTCGACGTGGACCACGAAGTCCAACGCCTGCGAAAGGTTGTTGTGTGCCGACTCGCTGTTCATCGAGTCCTCGCCCTTGCCGAGAAACAGGGCGAGCTTGTTCAGCACGCCCATGGCATCGTCGGCGTGCACGGTGGTGATCGAGGCTTGGCCGTGCGTCATTGCTTCGAGCATCGGGATGGCAGCATCACTGCCACGCACCTCCCCGACGATCAGTAGGTCGGGACGCACCCGCAAACCCTGCTTGACGAGTTCGGACAACGGCACCATGCCCTCGCCCTCGGAGTTCGCTTCGCGTTGTTCCCAGGACTCGACGTTCGCCCGGGTGTTCACATCGAACAGGTCGAGTTCGGCGGTGTCCTCGATGATGATGAGTCGCCGCAACTCGTCGGTGTCGTTGGTCATCGCACGCATGACGGTCGTTTTGCCGGCACCGGTCGCGCCGCCGAGTGCCACTCGCATCTCCGGCGCGTTGGCGAAGGCTCGCAACAGGTCGCCGACGACTGGTGGGAACATCTGCATCCCGACGAGGTCGGCGATGCTGACCTTGCCAAGTGTGTTGCGGCGCAGCGTGAACGAGACGTTCTCCGAGACGTCGCGTTGGGCCGCGAGACGCAGACCGCGACCGACGCGCATCGTCAGTAGCGGGTGCTGTGCGTTGAACTGTCGCTCGGTCCGGCCTCGCGAACGCGCGATGAAGGCGATCTCATCTGCCATCGCCTTTTCGTTGTCCCAGTAGGAGTCCTCGTGGCGTTTGCAGCTGCCGTCAGAGTGATACGTGAAGACGCAATCGAATCGTGTCGCACAAATGTCTTCGACCGTCGGGTCGGCAAGCAGCACGTCGAACGGACCGAGGCCGACCGACATCGCCACGACCGACGCAACGAGCGCAGTCTCTTCGTGCTCGGTGAGGCGCGGCAGGCGATCTGCGATCCGCCGCTGGTCGATCGATCGAAGTTCGTCACGCGCAGCTTTGCTCGACAGCGCACGCATCGCGACGTCGTCGAGTGCAGGCCGTCCGGACTCGGAGCGACGCGTCGCCTCGTCGACGAGCACGGACCGGACTGCTTCGAGCAGCACGTGGGAGATGTTGCGGTCAACCGCCATCGACGGTCTCCTCGATCGACACGTCGACGGTTCGGAAGGCGAATCGCTCGGCGACATCGTGGGAGATCTCGAGGGCGGAACGCCAGGTCAGCGACCGACGGACCTTGTTCGAGGACCACACGGACCGCGAGAGGGCGACGATGTCGTCAGATGCCGGCAGCGTCCACAGCAGCGCCGTGTCGAAGAACTGGCTGAGTTCATCGACGGGGAACGCTGGCTTGCCGACGATGACCACGCCCATGGTGCAGCCGATCGATCGGAGATCGCTGACCCGTGGCGGAACCTGGACGATCGACTCGTGGTCGGCTCGGCAGACGAGTAGTGACAGCGATGCGTGGCTGAGGAGCGGAGCGATCGGCGACGCCGAACCTGCCCGCCCGGCGTCGACGAACCACACTCGATCGTCCTGGTTGATCGCTTCGGCGACAGCGCTTGCGACCCCGACGCCCGACCAGAGTTGCCGGGCGGCCTCAGCCGACTCCGGCCCGGGAACAACCCAGGCCTGGTCGCCGACGGTGCGCCCGAACGCCTCGATGTCCTGCGCGCCACTGGCGCTGTGGCGCGTGCGCGAGACCAGCGTCGCTGCGCCCGGTTCGACGCCGATGCCGTAGCGGGCGCCGTACACGCCACCGTCCAGGTCACATTCGAGCGCGACGCGACCCATGCGGACCGGCGTTTCCGTCGTGGACCCCTGCGACGTGTACTCCGCAGGCCACCCAGCTGCGAGCAGCATCGTGAGCGAGGACACCCCGGGTGCGCCGGCGACCGAAGACAGCGAGACGATCATGAACCCGTCAGTGCCAATCTGAGGCGGTCGTCCTTCGCCGCCTGCGCCACGGCGCTCTGCTGGTCGACGTCGATCAGCAGAGCCACCCAGACTCGCCCGGATTCACCGGTCGTCGATGCTTCGCCCCGCACGGACCACACCGTTGCTTCGCCCAGCACCGTGGCCGGCGCCTGTTCTTCGCCGATTCCGACCGCCTCCGAAGATGTCGCCAGCATGACGACCCGGTCGGCTGCGCCGAGGGTTGGCGTCGGTACGGCGCCTGCGGACAAGGAACTGCCGACGACGACCTTGCCCTCCGGAACGACCGAATCGGTCGAGACGAAGAGCCCGGTGTTCAACATGGTGCCTTCGGGAATCGGGCCGAGCGGAGCGCGTCCGATGATCAGGTCCTGCTGGTCCGGCTGAATCGCGCGGAATTCGTCGGTCCGGCCCATCTCGACGACTCGCAGATCGGAGGCGCTGATCGCCTCGCCCGGGTCGAGGTCGCGTGCGGCGACGGTCACCTGGATGGTGTCGGAGATCGTGCCGAAGACGTAGGCACCGAGCAGAGCGGAGAGTCCGACCACGATGGTTCCGATGAGTACCCAGGACGGACGTCGCTTCGTCGGTGGGTCCAGCGACACGATCGATCGGTCGTCGTGCTGCGGTTGGGTCAGGGTCTCGCCCCGCCGAATCGTTGAGGTCATGTCAGCATGCTCCTTGGTCGGCGTTCAGCGTCACGGAAGACTGGGCCGAAGGTGACCACAGTCTTTCGTTGGTCGTGCTGTGTGATCGTGCAGATGATGCAATCACGTTCAGAGTCCGATCCTGTCGGGGCCGAGGACCACGCTGGCGAGCACAACTGACAACGCCCCGGCCACGAGCCCCGGCCCGAACGAAACTGTGGAGCGCCGGCCGATGACCCCGACTACAGCGGTCGAAGCAGCAGCGGTCAGCAGCGCCCACGGGGCCAGACCCCAGGCGAGCGCACCGATGGCCATGCCGAGGACGCCTGCGGTCTTGACGTCGCCGAAACCCATGGAGCGCGGTGAGACGAGGTGCATGGTCAGAACTGGCCCTGCGAGGACCGTGGCGCCCAGACCGAGGTGAGTGATCCGCGCGCCAGTGCCGTCGAGGAGGGCTGTCGCGTAGGTGACAGCGAAGGTGAGCAGTGCCAGCAGCACGATGGCATCAGGGAGACACCGTCGGTGAACGTCGACGAGCGCTGCGGGCACGAGCAGCGCGATGGTCAGGCCGGTGCCCAGTGGCACGACCTGGCTTGCCGTCGAGGACAGCGCAGCGACCACGGCACCGACGGTCAACACCCGGACCGTGATCGAGGCCGCGAACCACGCCGTCACGACATCGTTTGTCGAGGTCCGCGCAAACTCGACGATGTCTCGCTTCTCGATCGGCATCGCCGTTGCGGACGTAGTCATCGAAACGACCCCCTGTCGTGGCTCGCGAGGGTAGCCCCGCGCGGCAAGGAGAGGTTCACGGCCTCGTTGCTGGCGTCGGTCAGTTGGTTCATTTCGGTACTCCCCTCGGTGTCCGTGGTGTTGCGGTCGTGCAGGTGGCTGGGTGGCCCACTACTGAGACAGTGGGATGTGAGAACAGAGGAGGGGAAACATCGTCGTCGAATCTGCTGCGGAGGAATTCTCGATGCCGCCGCTCCTGACGTCGTGGGAGCACATCGAGATCAGCGTAGGCAACGACGGGTGCCGCGTCGATGGGGACGACTCCCCAGGGGCCCGAACCCCAGGTGCGGTGAGAGGTGAGACGATCTGTGCGCCCTGGATCTCACCGTAGGGTTCGCGGTCGCTGATCGCGCCGTCTACCAGCTCGGGGCGAACTTCGAAACGAGTTCGGCGACGCGGTAGGCGCGTTCTGCGCCTGCTGCGGTGTGATCGTCGCGGAGTTCGTTCGTGGCGATGCGCAGCACGGCGCCGAGTGCTGCGTCGCTGCGAGTTGCGAGACGCAGCGTCGGCTTGAGGACTGCGGGTCGGCCGAGGAAGCGTGCCGACAACCTGCCCACCTTGCGGTACCGCTCGAGCTCGTCGTTGATCATCACCGGGTAGCGCTGCAGCGTCGTCGAGTTCCCGGTCGTCAACGCCTCGTGGAGGACGGCGGCGGCGATGCGGCCACCGAACAGCGCGGCGTCGATGCCGTCACCGTTGAACGGATTCGCCGCGCCGGCAGCGTCGCCGACGACGAGGAACGTCGGACCCATCTTCGGGCCGACCGAGCCGCCGACCGGGAGCCGCAACCGAATCGGTGCCTTCAACGGTTGCGCTGCGTCGAGTTCCCAGTCCGTCGCGACCCGTTCGGAAAATGCACTGAGCAGCTTGAGCGTGTTGAGGCTCTTGATGTCGCGATGGGTCGACAGCACGCCGACGCCGACGTTGACATTGCCATCGCCCATCGGAGTCACCCAGCCGTATCCGGCGATCGGCTGGCCATGTTGATCGGGGAGTCCGAGCCACGTCTCGACGAACCCCTCCGCGTGACGCGGCGACGCGCAATAGGTGCGCGCCGCAATGACATAGGGCCACTTACGTTGCCGACTGGTGCCGAGCGCGCGACCGAAACGACTGCTTGCACCATCTGCCACGACGGTGAAGCGCGCTGCGATGTCGCGTGTCGAGCCGTCGACCAATGTCATCGTGGCCCCGCGCACGAAACCCCGATCAGAGATCGGTGTCGTTGCTTCGTGGCCCATCAGGACATCGACCCCGGCCGAACGAGCACGGGCGCGCAGCGCGTCATCGAGGATGTCGCGTCGCACCACGGCACCCAGCCGACCCAGGTCCGGATGCTCGGGCCAGGGCACCTCGACGCGCTGGGCGCCATGGACCATGCGCACACCACGAACCAGGTGGCCGCCGAGCGCGACGGGGCCCAGCGCGAGACGGGTCAACTCGTCGACGGCGCGCGGTGAGAGCAGATCTCCGCAGGACTTGTGGCGACCCTGCGCACGCTTCTCGACGAGTGTGACGTCATGGCCGGCTTCGGCGAGGCGTGTGGCCACCGAACAGCCTGCGGGTCCGCCACCGATGACCAGGACGTCGGTCGAGAGAGGTGCAGTGGCGGCGGGCATGTTGGAAACAGTCTGCCCGTGAATCGCGCAGTGCTCGCCGAGCGGCGGAGAGCGGTGCTGGTCGGGCGGTGTTACTCGCCGGTCGCGAGGCCGGCGAGGCCCGGAATCGGCGCCGGGCCGATCGGGTTGACGACAATCGCTTCGTCGCCGACCGGGAACTCTTCGGCTTCAGCGAGATTGATCAGGTCGAGTTCGCCCGCCTGGACTGCTTCGAAGATCGGCGCATCGGCGGAGCACCATGCCTCGAACTCTGCTGCGTACTCATCGCTGGTCGGATCGGCGCCGCCGAGCGTGTACCGCTCGTGACAGATCACTTCGACGATCTCGTAGTCGGTCAACTGGCCACCGAAGCCGGGCATCACGCCCTGCTCGCCGGTCGCATGCGCGCCACCTTCACGATCCGGGTTGCCGTAGATCTCGACCCCGGCGAGGTTGTACTGCTCGGTGCCGTAGTAGACGTAGCGGATCTGGTCTTCGATGTTCGGGAAGGTCTTGAGGACTTCGCCTTCGGAGAATGCGTACCCCACGCCACCGCCGCCAGCGGCGCCGTGACAGCTCGCGCAGTTGTTGTAGATCTCGGCACCCTCGGCCAGTGGCCCGGCAGCGACTTCGCCTCCGTCGGTGATCGCCCGCACGTACATGAACCCCCACACCGGCATCAGCGACAGCGTGGCCATTGCCCAGAACGGCACCTTGCGGCGCTGCTTGTAGGCCGTGACGTAATGCGGGTCGGGCTTCGGTGGCTTCGGTGCTGCCGGCTCCGCTGCGGCGGTTCGCTCGGCTGGGCCGGTGGATGCCGCAGGCGTGGCAGCCGGTGCGGTCGTTGCGGACTTCTCGACCTCCGCCGCCGGTGCTGCGGCTGCAGCGCTCGGAGCGTCGCCACCCTGACCAATCGCTTCACGTCGCTCACGCGACCGCTTGAGGAGGTGTTCGGGGATCTCAGTCACTGGACAGAGGATAGATGCTCGACAGCCGGTCGCGTGAATCCATCCGAATCCATTTGGACAGGAATTGCTCCCACCGTGTGACAGACCCCACATCGACCTGAGCAACGGAATCGCGGCAGTCGCCATGCACTTTCGCACAACCTGGCGCGCGCGTCACACTTGCGTGCCAGACTTCGCTCAGCGGCCACAGCCGAGTAGAGTTCACCAGTGAAAACACGATCGGTGGAGTCTCCAACGACCCACTGATCCGCGGTGACGAAGTCCACGAAGCAGTAGTACCGAATTCTCAGAACGAAACGGAATCCACCATCACGATGATTGCGATCGATGTCTTGAAATGGCCTGGCGTCAACCAGGCGTTCATCGTGTCATTCGTCGCGACCGTGCTGTTGTCGCTTGCGGCAATCCCCTACGGAAAGCGTCGGAAGAAGGATCAGGGCTTCACGTGGGGCGAAGCAATGCTCGCCAGCACCTACGTCTTCGGCGTGCTGTTCCTCGCCTACGGCGTCGTGCCGCACCAGTGGATCGACCATGCTGACAAGAACCTGGGCTGGTCCAAGGACAAGTTCCTCGTCGGACCCGGCGGCATCTTGAAGCCCCAATCGCTCGACGGTTGGAACCCGATCACGCTGCAGTACGAAGCACTGCGCGACATCGTGGTCGTCGTGCTCCATCTGATCTTCTTCGGTCTGCACATCTTCCTCGCCGTCTGGTGGCAGAACCGCGACAAGGTCGTCCAGAAGGAAATCCCGACATCCACCTACGGTCGCCCCCTGGTCAAGAAGGCCTGATTGCAATGACCCGTCTCCGTTCGACCCCAGCCGCGGCAACTTCGTCCGCGCAGCCTGACCAGTTCGGCTGTGCGAGCGAGGGAGCGCCAGCGAGTGAGCGGTCGAGCGCGGCCAGCGTGGCCGGGGAACGCAGCTGATGGCGAAAACCGACGCAAATCCCCCGATGATGCCCTACACCGACGACTACTCGTTGGTGGAAGTCGATGCCGACTACCTGAGCAAGGCCGTCAAGCCGAAGCAGTTCATCCACATCGACCAGACCGAGTGCATTGCCTGCGAAGGCTGTGTCGACATCTGCCCGTGGAAGTGCATCCACATGATCAACACCTCGGCGATCACCGAGGCGACCGGCACCGAACTGCCGGGCACGGATCCATCCGATGCGTTCATCTTCACCATCGACGACGACGTCTGCACCCGCTGCGCGCTGTGTGTCGATCGTTGCCCGACCGGGGTCATCATCCTCGGCAAAGCCGGCGCTGCGACGGCTGCCGGCGACTCCCACATGCGTACCAACAACCATGGCTACAGCTATGGGATGAGGCTCTGAGAGAGATTCATGTCCAAGACCATCGACGACAAACCACGCCCGACCGTGAAGGACCGCTTGAACGACGCGGTCGATGCAACCCAGGGCAGCCAGGCCTGGAGCTCGATCTTCCGTCCGGGCTCGATCTTCCGCAAGGGCTACACCGACAGCCCGCGTAACCGCTCCTACGTGATCATGAACTCGGTGCTCTACCACCTGCACCCCGTCAAGGTGAAGCGCCACGCGGTCAAGGTCAGCTACACGCTGTGCCTCGGCGGGCTGAGCTTCTTCTTGTTCATCCTGCTCACCGTGACCGGCATCTTCTTGATGTTCTTCTACCGTCCCGAAGCAACCGCTGCCTGGAACGACATCCAGAACCTGCAGACCTCGGTCACGTTCGGGCTACTGGTCAGAAACATGCACAGATGGGGAGCCCACCTGATGGTTCTCGCCGTGTTCTTGCACATGGCGCGCGTCTTCTACCACGGCGCCTACAAGCCGCCCCGTGAGTTCAACTGGGTGATCGGCGTGATCCTGCTGTCGCTGACCCTGCTGCTGTCCTTCACCGGTTATCTGTTGCCGTGGGACCAGTTGGCACTGTGGGCGGTGACCGTGGGTACCAACATGATGGGCTACACGCCGGTGTTCGGTAACGAGGTCAGATTCGTCTTGCTGGGTGGTGCCGAGATCGGCTCTGAAACCCTGTTGCGATGGTATGTGTTGCACGTCTTGTTCCTGCCCTTCGTCATTGTCATCTTCATGGCAATCCACTTCTGGCGGGTCCGTAAGGACGGCGGCATCTCAGGTCCCCTCTAGGGATTCTGGGAGCAGGTTGACGACGTGTTGAGATATTCGATGTTGAATGTATGTACGAGAGCTGAGCGACTGACGGAGATGGTGAACTCATGACCGAGATTCCCGAACATCTGCTGAAGCGGGCCCAAGCCGCCCGCGACAAGTCCGCGTCCGAGCCGGCTGCCGAGCCCGCAGCCGAAGCTGCCGAGCCCGCCGGTGACTCGCGCATCCCCGAAGCACTGCTCAAGCGCAGCCAAGCAGCCAAGGCCAAGCAAGCCGGAGGCGACGCCCCGGCCGCTGAGTCCTCAGGCGGCGGCGTTGCCGTTGCCGACAAAGTCGGTGCCGTCGTCGCAGCGGCTCCCGCCGGTGGCGGCGTCCCCGTCGGCGCAGGCCCGGGAGGCCACACGCAGCGGCTGCTGACCGTCGTCAAGTCGGGGTCGATCCAAGACGTGAAGGCAACGCCGGTCGACAAGGTCCACACCTGGCCACACCTGCTTGCCGCCGAATTCGTCGCCGCACTGGCGTGCACGGCGTTCACGTTCTTCTTCTCGATCTTCGTCAACGCTCCGCTGTTGCAACTCGCGAACACCAACGCCACACCGAACCCGTCCAAGGCCCCCTGGTACTTCCTCGGGCTGCAGGAACTCCTCACGACCTTCCACCCGATGGTGGCCGGGGTGACCTTGCCCGGCGTCGGCCTCATCTTCTTGATCCTCACCCCGTACCTCGACCGCAACCCGTCGAACAAACCCGAGGATCGCAAGTTCGTGACCTCGCTGATGACCGTCCACCTCATGTTCTGGGCAGTTCTGACGATGATCGGTTCGTTCTTCCGTGGCCCCGGCTTCAACTTCGTGTTGCCCTGGGTCGACGGCCTGTTCTTCGAGCTCTGAGCGTCTTGTCACACATCCAGACGTTCATCAGAGACGAATCAAGAAGTACAAGAAGTAGAAAGACAGCAAAGGAGTACTACTCATGAGTACCGCAGCAGTCATCGCAATCGCACTCGGCGTCGTCATCGTTCTCGCAGCGGTGTCGTTCTTCACGCTCGCCCGTCGTTCCGACGTGCGCGGCGCAGGTGCGCTGTCCGGCGAAGCAATCAAGCGTGACACGACCCGCCGAAGCAAAGCGTCCAAAGCAGGTCTCGCCGCTGAGCAGGCCGTCACCCGAACCGGCGCCGACGCCGAAGCAGAAGGTGTCGTTGCTCGTACGCCGAGCAAAGAACTCGTTTCGGTCGGTGCCGACGACAGCACGCTCGTCCCGTGGACCCCACCGGACCCCGAAGCCATCGGCGTCTCGCGCCGCCAGTTCTTCAACCGGGCCACCGTCACCTTGATGAGTGCCGGCATCGCCGGATTCGCAGCTGCAGCCTTCGTCGGCTTCCTGTGGCCATCGGGCAGCGGAGGCTTCGGTGGCTCGATCACCGTGGGCAAGCTGGGTGCAATCAAGGACGGCATCAAGCAGGGCGGCGGGTTCTTCTACGCTCCCGAGGCAAAGTCCTGGATCACGGAGTACCCCGAGAGTGCGCTGCCGGCCGCTCGTGAGATCTACCCGTCGAACCTCGTCTCGGGCATGGAGTCCGGCATCGTCGTGCTCAGCCAGAAGTGCCCGCACCTCGGGTGCCGTGTGCCCGAGTGCAAGACGAGTCAGTGGTTCGAGTGCCAGTGCCACGGATCGCAGTACAACCGCGTCGGCGAAAAGAAGGGCGGTCCCGCGCCACGCGGCATGGACCGGTTCCCCTTCGACGTGTCGCCCACCGGCGACGTCACCATCGACACCGGTACGACCGTGCCAGGCCCCGCCATCGGTGTGAACACGACCGGCCAAGAAGCTGAAGGCCCGAACTGCGCGAGCGACGGCGGTCACTGATGCCCACGGTTTTCTCTGCTGCGATCGTGGGGTCCACGACGTCGAACATCGCAGTGGTCAGCGTTGTCCTGATCGCCATTGGCTGGGTCGTCTACGGCACCTTCAATGTCGTTGCCGGGCGCAAGGAAGTCGGCTCGGAAATCGAGCTCGCCGCCAACCGCAAGGAATACGTCGACGACGAGACGCTCGAAGGCTCGCGCCTCGAGCGCGTGCAGCTCTTCGGCGTGTTGCTCCTCGCGACCGTGGTCGTCGGTCTTCCTGCTGTCTGGATTCTCGAGCCGGGCCGCCAGGAAGGCGCTGCGCTCGGTTGGAACAACCGATATGCGAGCTGGGGTTCGCAACTGTTCGCCTCGACTGCCGAGGGCGGCTTCAACTGTGCTGGCTGCCACGGCGGTATGGGTGCCGTGGGCGGCGAAGCACCCTTCACGGTGACCAACGGCGAGACCGGCGAAGTCACCGCGGTGAACTGGAAGGCTCCGGCACTCAACACCATCTACTACAAGTTCGACGAAGACGAAGTCCGCTTCATCTTGAACTACGGCCGCCCGTTCTCGCCGATGTCGCCCTGGGGTCTCGTCGGCGGTGGCCCGCTGAACACCCAGCAGATCGACAATGTGCTCGAATACCTGAAGTCGATCCAACTGCCGCGCGAAGACTGCGGACCCGGTGAAGTCGAAGGAGCCGACTTCTACGGCCAGGAACTCTGCGAGAGCGGCAGCGTGCCGACCGACATCGCCGAAGACATCGCTGCATCGATCACCGCCGCCACCGACGCTGCCGAAGCAGCAGGCGAGCCGATCTCGGTCGGCGAAGCGATCTTCAACCTCGAACTCGGCGCTGGTGCGTACAGCTGCGCCCGTTGCCACACACCAGGGTGGAGCTACGGCGACCCCGGCGGAACCGGGCAGGGCGCTTTCGGTTGGAACCTCACCGGTGGGGCGACCAACAGCCACTTCGATGACGAAGAACAGATGATCGACTTCATCAAGAACGGTTCGGAGTTCGGTGTGCTGTACGGCAAGCAGGGTCAGGGCAGTGGTCGTATGCCAGGATTCGGTGCGATGCTCACCGACGAGCAGATCGAAGCAGTCGTCGAATACGTGCGAGGTTTGTGAGCAATGTCTCTGTTGGCAATCGGCTGGGAGCCCGAACTTCGCGGCCTACTCACCACCGTCATGGGCGTCGTCGTCCTGATGGGCAGCATCTACATGATCATGGCGACGAACATGGGCTCACGCCTGTCGTTCCTCGTGACGATCACCGGCCTGATGGGCTGGATGGTCTTGATGGGCCTGACATGGTGGATCTACGGCATCGGCCTGAAGGGGCCTGAGCCGTCCTGGGCTGCCGTTCCCGGTCAGACCATCGTCCAAGACGCCGGGGCGTTGCGTTCCGCCGGTGCGCTCGAATCACTGCCGCCGGGCCTCGACGAGGCCGACGTGAGCGAAGTGCACGTCCTCGTCGAAGAGCAGTTCTTCGAAGAGGGGTACATCAAGATCGAGACCGACGACCCGGCGTACGGCCAGGCCCAGGCGGCTGCCAGTGAGTTCCTCGAAGCAGACGGTGCACTCGTCGCTGGTCAGTACGAAGTCACCGAGGTGTTCGACATCGGCGGTGAGCGGTATCCGCTGTTGCTGAACAACGAGTCACTCGACTTCGTGGCCTTCTTCCACAAGCCCCACTACACCGTCGTCGAAGTGTCACCCCTGGTTCCGGTGCGCACCGAGCCGGGGCGCGCTCCCGCCGCAGCGGAGGTCGACGAGCAAGCCCAGAAGCAGTACGTGTACATGATCCGCGACCTCGGAGCCAAACGGCAGCCCGCCGTGGTGCTGACCATCGGTGGCGGCGCGATCTTCCTCGCACTGTGCTTCCTGCTCCATCGTCGTGAGCGGATTCTGAAGCAGAACCTGTCCAGCGCTGCAGTCGCAACGGCCTGAGCACATGAGTCAATATCTCCCCGTCGTCGTGTTGATGATCCTGGCGATCGCGTTCGGCGGCTTGAGCTTCATAGCGTCGCGGATGCTCGCACCGAATCGGCCGTCGACGGCCAAGGAAGCGCCGTACGAGTGCGGCATCGTGCCGACCCGCGAGCCCCCGGAACGCTTCCCGGTCAGCTTCTACATCGTGGCGATGCTGTTCATCATGTTCGACATCGAGATCATCTTCCTGTACCCGTACGCGGTCAACGCGGTCGGTGCGGGCGGCCTCGGCTTCTACGGCTTCTGGGCCGTGTTGGCGTTCTCGGTGATCTTCTTTCTGACGTTCGTGTACGAAGTCGCCCGCGGTGGCCTCGACTGGGGTCCGATCCAGACCTACCGCAACCTCGAAGCGGACGCCGCAATGGTGTCGCCGGAACGGACCGCTTCGTCGACCGTTCGCCGTGTCGGCACCGAAGGTCGCCTGCCCGCAGACGATGCCTCTGGTGTCGAAGCCGCATAACCTGCGACCAACGATTTCGAATCTCGCAGACTCGACAAACAGGGGAGTCACAACATGGGCATCGTGAACGATGTGCTCGACGACGGTCTCGGTGGCCTGACACACAACGTCATCACCGGCAAAGTGGAAGACCTCGTCAACTGGTCGCGGTCGCGTTCGTCGTGGCCGGCGTCGTTCGGTCTCGCCTGCTGCGCCATCGAGATGATGGCAACCGGTGCCGCGCACTACGACATCTCCCGCTTCGGCATGGAGGTCTTCCGGGCGTCGCCGCGCCAGGCCGACATCATGATCGTGGCCGGTCGGGTCAGCCAGAAGATGGCGCCGGTCCTGCGCCAGGTGTACGACCAGATGATGGAACCGAAGTGGGTCATCTCGATGGGCGTCTGCGCGAGCTCGGGCGGCATGTTCAACAACTACGCAATTGTGCAGGGCGTCGACCAGATCGTGCCGGTCGATGTGTATGCACCGGGTTGTCCGCCGACACCCGAGACCTTGATCCACGCGATCGAGACCCTCCACGGCCTGATCGAGACCAACGAGATCATGAAGCGTCGCGCCGAAACCGGTGCGGGCGCGAACGTGCATGTCGACGTCATCGAAGGCGGTTCCACCCCGGTCCTGCTCGGAGTGAAGTCGTGAGCGACGACGCTGCTGCCGAAGAGACCGACGCGTCAACGGAGGCGGGCTCCGAGTCAGCGCCGGTTCCCATGATCCACGGGTGCCCGGTCAGCGATGCTCGCGGCCAGGAAGTGATCCACCCGACTGCCGAGCAGTACCTCGACGTGATCAAGGCGCTCGACGACGAGGGTTACACGATGTGCATCGACCTGTGCGGCGTCGACTACCTGGACTTCATGGAGCGAGCACTGCCGGAGGGCATCACCGGCGAGCGATTCGAGGTCGTCGTGAACCTGATCGACCTGTCCGCACGCCGCCGGACCCGGGTTCGGGTGCAGGTGCCCGAGTCCAACCCGGTCGTCGCATCACTGTTCGACCTGTATCCCGGCACCGAGGCAATGGAACGCGAGTGCTTCGACATGTTCGGCATCGAGTTCGCCGACCACCCCGATCTGACCCGCATCCTGATGCCGGAGGACTGGGACGGCCACCCACTGCGCAAGGACTACGAAGTGGGCCGCATCCCGGTCCAGTTCAAGGGAGCCAACGCCTGATGAGCATCACCCAAGACAGCAACACCGACGAGTTGACGCCGACGACGCTCACCGGCGCCGAGGTCGCAGCTGCGGGAATCGACCTTGCCGTCGACACCCCTGACCCGGGCACCAACTATCACCTCTTCGTCGCAGGCACCGACGAAGGTGACCAGAAGCTCAAGCCGCGTAGCCAGACCACGGCGCGCGAGCTCATGCGCGAGGTCGGTTCGGTCCTGCGGATGAGTGAGACCGAGGCAGCGAACCTCGGCGAACTGCCAGTAGACCCCGAAGAAGATCAGACGATGATCATCAACATGGGCCCGCAGCACCCGTCGACGCACGGCGTGCTTCGATTGATGCTCGAACTCCAGGGTGAGACCGTGCTCCGCTGCAAGCCGATCATCGGCTACCTGCACACCGGCATGGAGAAGACCGGTGAGCAACTCACCTACATGCAGGGCGGCACCAACGTCACCCGAATGGACTACCTGAGCCCGCTCAACAACGAGCTCGTGTTCTCGATGGCAACCGAGAAGCTGCTCGGTATCGACGGCGACATCCCCGAGCGCGCGGTGTGGATTCGCATGCTGCTGTCCGAGCTGAACCGCATGTCGAGCCACCTGTTGTTCATGGCGACCAACGGCATGGACCTCGGCGCCGTGTCGATGATGATCTACGGCTGGCGTGAGCGTGAGGAAGTGCTGCGCTTCTTCCAGGAGGTCACGGGCCTGCGGATGAACCACAACTACATCCGCCCGGGTGGCCTCGCAGCTGATCTGCCCGCCGGCTGGCGCGACGGTGTCCTGCGCATCCTCGATCTGCTGCCGCCGCGTCTCGATGAGTACGACACGTTGATGACCGGGCAGCCGATCTGGCGTGAGCGCCTCCAGGGTGTCGGGGTCATCACGCCGAGCGAAGCGTTGGCGCTCGGTGCGACCGGTCCGATTCTGCGTTCCACCGGCGTCGAATGGGATCTGCGTCGCGACATGCCGTACATGCACTACGACGAACTGGACTTCGATGTCGTCGTCGGTTCCTTCGGTGATGCGTTCGATCGCTACGCGATCCGGCTCGCCGAGATCCGTGAGTCGATGGAACTCGTCCGTCAGATTCTCGACCGCATCCCCGCAGGTGACTACCGCATCCAGAACAAGAAGGTGACGCCGCCGCCGCGGGCACGCATCGACGAGTCGATGGAAGCGCTCATCCATCACTTCAAGATCTTCACCGAGGGCTTCAAGGTCCCCGAGGGCGAGGTGTACCTGGGCATCGAGAGTCCGCGTGGCGAGATCGGTTGCTACATCGCGTCCGACGGCGGTCCGAATCCGTACCGCATCCACATGCGTGACTCCTCCTTCGTCAACATCCAGTGCCTGCCGCACATGATGCGCGGTGGTCTCGTTGCCGACGCCGTTGCCATCATCTCCTCGGTCGACCCTGTGCTCGGCGGTGTGGACCGATGACGCGCACTGGAAGGCAGTCCGCGATCGCTGCGCTGTGTGCGTTCACGCTGCTCGGTGCGGCGTGCGGTAACTCCAACGACGTGACCGGACTGCAGGATGCGCAGAACACCGATGACACATCGGCTCCGGTCGAACCCGTCGAGCCCGAACCCGACCCCGAGCCCGCCGACACCGAGCCTGCGTCCGCCGACACCGAACCCGAGCCCGCCGACACCGAACCCGAACCCGAGGGCTTCCTGTTCGAGTCGCCCGACGGCGACTACACGCTCATCTTCCCGGGCGAGCCCACGCGGACGCCGTTGCCGATCGATCTGCCGACGGGCCAGGTCATCGCCGAGACGTTCATCTACGAAGACGGCCTCGATGCCGCGTATTTCACGTCGGTGTTCGCCTACGAGGAGGGCACAACAGATCCCGACCCCGAGGTCGTGCTCACGGGAGCCCGCGACGGTGCCGTTGCCAACGTCGGCGGGACCCTGATCGATTCGACCTTCGTCGAGCGTGACGGCATTCCCGGGATCGCCTTCACCTTCGCGGTCGTGGACGGCGTCGACAGTGGTGACGGCAACGCACTGATCTTCTTCGACGAACCGCGTCTCTACCAGTCGTTCGCGCTCGGGTTCGCCGACCAGCAGGCGGCGTTCCAGGCCTTCATCGACACGTTCTCGTTCACGGACCAAGCAGAAGGAGACAGCTGATGAGCCGTCTGTCTGATCACAACGTGGTGGTGGCCAAGGAGATCATCGGTCACTACCCGAAACAGAAGTCGGCGCTGATCCCGCTGGTCCATCTCAGCCAGGAGCAGAACGGCTACGTCACCGAGGACGCAATGAAGCACATTGCCGACCTCATCGACGTCACACCTGCCGAAGTGCTCGGCACCGCGTCGTTCTATGAGATGTTCAAGTTCGAGCCGGTCGGAAAGTACGTCGTCAACGTGTGCACGACGCTGTCGTGCGCGCTGCTCGGTGCAGGCGAACTCCTGCACCATGCCGAAGAGACCCTCGGCGTGAAGGCCGGCGGAACGACCGACGATGGCCTCATCACCCTCGAGCCGGCCGAGTGCCAGGCGGCATGCACCGAAGCGCCGTGTCTCCAGGTCAACTACCGCCACAAGTACCGGGTGACGCACTCGGACTTCGACCAGATGATCGCCGACCTCCGATCCGGTGCGCTCGACCAGGAGATCCCGCCGCACGGCACACTCGGCATCCAGCGCCAGCACATCACCGACGAGCGGGGCGTGGGTGCAGTGCATCCCGACGACGTCACCGGCGGTCCGGCCTGGATCCCCGTCGAAGCACCTGAAGGAGCCAAGTGATGCCGACGACGAACGCTGTCGACATGAACACGCCGGGCGCTGAGACGCATGATTTCATCCCCGGTTTCTACATCGGTGACCGACCCAAGGTCGTCACGTCGCGCTTCGAATACGAAGACAGCTACACCCTCGAACGCTTCCTCGCGACCGACGGGTACGAGGGCTTGAAGCAGTGCCTCGCGAAGTCGCCGCAGGAGATGCACGACGAGGTGCGAAACTCCACGGTGCTCGGACGCGGCGGCGCCGGCTTTCCCGCGGGCGTCAAGTGGGGCTTCACCCCGCAGGGTGTGTGGCCCCGCTACCTCGTCGTCAACGGCGATGAGTCAGAGCCGGGCACCTACAAGGATCGCCTCCTGATGGAGCGCGACCCGCACCAGCTGATCGAAGGTTGCCTCATCGCGTGCTATGCGGCGGGGCTGTCCCAATGCTTCTTGTACGTGCGAGGCGAGATGGCGCTCGGCCAGGAACGCATCGCCACCGCACTGAACGAGGCGTATGCCGCCGGCTACGTCGGCAAGAACATCTTGGGCACCGACTTCAGCGTCGACATCGTGCTGCACTGGGGCGCAGGCGCCTACGTGGTCGGCGAGGAGACGGCGTTGATCGAATCGCTCGAGGGCGAGCGCGGCATGCCGCGGCTCAAGCCTCCGTTCTTTCCCGCAGCTGTGGGTCTGTACGGCAAGCCGACGATCGTGAACAACGTCGAGACCCTCGCCAACCTGCCGTTCGTGGCACTCCACGGGTCTGCTGCCTACACCGCAATCGGTACGCCGACGTCGCCGGGCACACGCATGGTCGCAGTGTCGGGCCACGTCAAGCGCCCGGGGGTCTACGAGATCGTCAACGGCTCGACGACGTTTCGCGACATCATCTACGGCGACGAGTTCAGCCAGGGCATCCGCGACGACAACGACCTGAAGGCGTTCGTGCCGGGCGGCGGCTCGGCGCCGTGGTTCGTCGAAGATCAGCTCGACATCCCGTTCGAAGGCAAGGAAGCCGGAGCAGCCGGCTCGATGCTCGGTTCCGGAGCGATCATGGTGATGGATTCCACCACCGACATCCCACATGCGGCCTACACCCTGACGAAGTTCTATGCCCACGAGTCCTGCGGCAAGTGCACGCCGTGCCGCGAAGGCGGCACGTGGCTGATGCGCATGCTCGAGCGCGTCATCGCCGGTCACGGCACCGACGCCGACCTGGATCAGATGCGTGAAGTCGGCCAGACGATCTGTCCCGGCGACATGCCCCACGCGGCGAGTGAACGACTCGGTCTCGAGGCAGTGCCGTTCCCCTACAAGATGACCACGATCTGCTTCGTCGGACCGTCGGCGTGGGCGCCGCTGCACTCCGCACTCACGTTGTTCCCCGAAGAATTCGACGCCATCGTGACCAAGGTGCCGAAGCGAGTCTCGATTCCGGTCACCGCCCTCACCGGAGCAGACGCATGACCGACGACAACACGCCGGCGACGACCGATCCGGTCGAAGCCACGAGCGACGACACCGGCAACGCCGAGCAGGCCGAAGCCGTCGACGGCGACACGCTGGTCGATGACGCCGAAGCAGTCGAAGCGGTTCCCGAGCCCGAGCCCGACCCGAACGCCGTGCAGGTCACGCTCAACGGCCGGCCCATCACTGCACAGAAGGGCGACCTGGTCATCGCCGTCGCCGAGAGCAACGGCGCCACGGTGCCGCACTTCTGCTACCACCCGCGGATGAGTTCGGTCGGCATGTGCCGCCAATGCCTCGTCGAAGTCGACACCGGCCGCGGAATGCAACTGCAACCGAGTTGCATGATCACCGTGTCGCCGGACATGGCGATCGACACCGAATCGCCCACCGCGAAGCGCGCCCAGGAGGGCATGATCGAGCTGCTGCTCGCCAATCACCCTCTCGACTGCCCGGTGTGCGACAAGGGCGGAGAATGCCCGCTGCAGGACCAGGCGTACGCCGTCGGTCCCGGCGAGAGCCGCTACGTCGAAGAGAAGCGCCACTACGAAAAGCCGATCCCGATCAGCGACCTCGTGCTACTCGACCGTGAGCGGTGCATCCTCTGTGATCGCTGCACCCGATTCGCCGACGAGGTGGCCGGGGACAAGCTGATCCACTTCACCCAGCGCGGGAACAACACCCAGGTGATGACCTTCCCCGACGAGCCGTTCGCGTCGTACTTCTCTGGCAACACCGTGCAGATCTGCCCGGTCGGCGCACTCACCGCGGAGCCGTACCGCTTCAAGGCTCGCCCGTGGGACCTCGAAGAGGTCGAGTCGACCTGCACCACCTGCTCGGTCGGTTGCCGCACCGTCGTCCAGTCGAGCCGCGACGAACTGCTGCGTTACCAGGGCGTCGACTCCGACCCGGTCAACCACGGCTGGCTCTGCGACCGCGGCCGCTTCAACTTCGAAGCCGTCAACTCCGATCAACGCCTCACCGACCCGATGGTTCGCTCCGACGCCGGCCTCGTCGAGACCCGCTGGAACGGAGCGATGGCATCAGCGGCCGGTCTGATGACCGAGGCGCTCCGCAACGGTGGCCCCGACGCCATCGCGATCCTCGGTGGTGCGCGTGGTTCGAACGAAGATGCCTTCGCCTGGGGACAGCTCGCCGACTCGATGGACGTCAAGTACCGCGACGCCCAGATCGGCGACGGTCTGCCGGTCGAGGTCCTCGGTCTGAAGCGCGCCACGATTGACGAGGCTGCGAACGCCGCCACCATCGTCCTGCTCGGTCCGGACCTCAAAGAGGAACTTCCGGTGCTCTACCTGCGCCTGCGCGACGCAGCGGAAAAGGGCCGGAGCAAGATCGTCGAGTTCTCCGCCGTCGACACCGGCATGTCTCGCTACGCGTGGAAGAACATCCGCCACGAACCCGGCAAACAGCACGACGCAGTCAACGCGGCGGTCGCCGATGCTGCCATCGCCGAGCAGCTCGCGAGCGGCCCGGTCGTCATCGTGGCCGGTCGCCCGAACCTCGCCGAGTCGTCCGACGCCACCGTCGCGGCGTTGCAGAACCTGCTCAATGCGGTGCCGACTGCCAAGGTGCTGCCGGCATTGCGGCGCGGCAACGTGGTCGGTGCGCTGTCGCTGGGCATGGCGCCGACCAGCCCCGGCGATGACGCGATCGCCGCGCTCTCCGCTGCGGCCGACGGCAAGATCGACCTGTTGATCCTGGTCGGTGCCGACCCCCTGAACGACTGCCCGGACACCGAACTGGCCCGTCGTGGCCTGGCCGGCGCTCGCCGGATCATCTCCGTCGACACCCACCCGTCGGAATCGACCAAGCTCGCCGACGTCGTCCTGGCGGCTGCCGCGTATGGTGAAAAGGCCGGCACGACGACCAACCTCGAGGGTCGAGTCACCACGCTCGCCCAGAAGGTGACCGCGTCCGGTACGGCTCGTCCCGACTGGATGATCGCCGTCGAGTTGGCCATGTCGATCGGGGACCATTCATTCGCTGCGGACCATCCGCTGGCGGACGTGACCACCGTCGACGACATCACCGATGCAATCGCAGCCACCGCTCCGCTCTTCCCCGACGTCACCCGCTCGGCACTCGCGGCGACGCCGGACGGCGTGATGTCGGCGCAGCCCGCCGCGGCACTGCCCGAAGTGACCATTGCCGAAGTCGGTCGCAACAGCTACGACTACCGCCTCGTCGTCAACCGCAAGTTGTACGACCGCGCGGTCGGCACTGCGATGTCGCGGTCGATCTCCCAGTTGGCCCCGGGCGCCGCCGTGCACGTGCACCCGCTCGATCTCGACGGGATCGGCGTCGACGCCGGCACCGACGTGAAGCTGATCAGTGCGAAGTCCGCAACCGTCCTGCCGGTCCACGCGAACGACAACGTCCCACGCGGGGTCGTGTGGTCGCCGTTCAACCAGTCCGGAGCTGGCAGTATCGAAGAGATCATCGATGCCAACGCCGCGACGACCGATGTTCGAATCGAACGACTCTGATGCTGACTTCGCACCTCGCTACGTCCCTACCCACCGCGCTGGCCAATCCGCTGCGGGCTGACATGTTGGCGATCGACCCGATCACCGAGGGCGGCCTGCTCTGGAGTTCGATCATCATCATCGCCGTCAAGGTGCTGATCATCTTCGTGCTCGGCCTCGTCGGCACGATGCTGATGGTCTGGTTCGAGCGCAAAGTGGTCTCGGGCATGCAGAACCGAGTCGGCCCGAACAAGGCCGGCCCGTTCGGGCTCCTGCAGACCCTCGCCGACGGCATCAAGCTCTTCTTCAAAGAGGACCTGCTCCCGAATCGTGCCGACCGGGTCGTGTTCCGGCTCGCTCCGTTCCTCGCGTTCGTTCCCGCATTCCTCGTCTGGTCTGTCATCCCCCTCGGCGGCGACTTCTCCGAGAACGCTGACGGCACGGTCAACGACGGCACGATCACCATCTTCGGTGAAGTCACCCGAATACAGCTCGCTGACCCGCCTGTGGGCATCTTGCTCGTGCTCGCACTCAGCGGTATCGCGGTCTACGGCATCATGCTCGCCGGGTGGGCGTCAGGCTCGAAGTACCCGTTGCTCGGCGCCGTCCGCGCCACCGCACAGATGATCTCCTACGAAGCAGCGCTCGGCCTGAGCCTTGCCGCCGTGCTGCTCTCGTCGGGCACGCTGAGCACCGCGGGCATCGTGTCGAGTCAGGACAGCTTCCTGGACTGGAACCTGATCACCACCGGCCTGCTGCCCTTCTTCGTGTTCGTCATCGCCACCACGGCCGAACTGAACCGGCCGCCATTCGACCTCGTCGAAGCCGAACAGGAACTCGTCGGTGGCTTCAACACCGAGTACTCGGGTATCCGATTCGCTCTCTTCTTCCTCGCCGAGTTCATGAACGTCATCACGATGTCGGGTGTCATGGTCACGCTGTTCCTCGGTGGCCCGCAGGGGTTGTTCGACATCCCGGTGATTCCCGGCTACGTCGAGGGCACCGTCTGGTTCCTCCTCAAGCTCGTGCTGTTCCTCTACATGTTCGTGTGGTTCCGTGCAACGCTGCCCCGGCTCCGCTACGACCAGCTGATGGACCTCGGCTGGAAGGTGCTGATCCCGGTGTCACTGGGGTGGTTCCTGTTGCTCGCTGCACTCCGTGAATTCCACACCGAAGGTAAGTTCCAAGACGCCGTGCTGGTGGTGGGCATCTCCGCAGTCGTCGCCCTCGTGGCGGTCGGGCTGTTCGTCGCTGCGCTCAACGTCAGTCGCAAACATCGTGAAGCGTCGAGTTCGTTGAGCCCCGTGCCGACATCGCCGGCATCGAACACATCGTCCGTATCGAACACAGGGGGATCCAACTGATGGGTTACTTCGAAGGTTTCCTCATCCCGCTCCGCCAGCACCGTCTGTTCGGCGGCAAGCAGGTCACCACGCAGTACTCGGGTGGTCGTCGCGCCAAGAAGAAGTCCGACATGGCGTCCGACTCCCAGGGCGACGAGAAGATCCCGAAGCCCGAGCGGCTGCACGGTCGTCACGTGCTCAACCGGTACGAAGACGGCATGGAGAAGTGCATCGGGTGCGAGCTGTGCGCCGGTGTGTGCCCTGCGAAGTGCATCCACGTCCGTGGTGCGGACAACGATCCCGAGAACCCGACGTCGCCCGGCGAGCGTTTCGGTTGGATCTATGAGATCAACTATCTCCGCTGCATCCACTGCGACCTGTGCGTCGAGGCGTGCCCGACCGAGGCGATCACCGAGTCGAAGATGTTCGAGTTCTCCTTCACCAACCGCCAGGACGCGATCTACACCAAGACCGAACTCGTCGTCGACGACGACGGCAAGGCCCAGCGGATGCCCTGGGAGGATTGGCGTGATGGCGAAGACGACCAGACCTCGGGCTGGATGCGCGCGACCTCACCGTCTGGAGACGCGACCTTCGAAGGCGAGGTGGGCTGGAGCAACGAACTCGGTTACGGTCTGCGTGCTCCCGAACCGAAGCAGGCCGACAGCGACGCACGGCACTCTGATCCCGATGTCGCCGGGCGTCCCGCAAAGGTCGTCGAACGGTGAACCGCAGATCTGAATCGATTGATTGATGGACACCACGTTTCTCGAATATCTCGTCTTCTTCGCCGCAGCGCTCATGGTGCTCGGCGGCGCCGTTGGCGTCATCACGTTGAAGAACCCGGTCCACGCGGCCCTCGGCTTGGTGATGACGCTTTTCGGCATCGCCGTCCAGTTCGTCGCTCAGGAAGCACACTTCCTCGCCGCCGTGCAGATCATCGTCTACGCCGGCGCGATCGTCGTGCTGTTCCTCTTCGTCATCATGTTGCTCGGTGTCGACAACGCGATGGACCTGTCGATCGAACCGATCAAGGTGCAACGACCCCTCGCCGCCATCATGGGCCTCGGGCTGGTGTCGCTGATCACCGCTGCGGTGGTCAAAGCCGACAGCAGCACGGTCCTGCCGGGCGCTCGCGGCACGGGCATCGACATCGCCACGCAGACCGGCAACAACGACAGCAACATCAAGCAGTTGGCTGAGAACCTCTACGGCGATCACATCTTCGCCTTCGAACTGACGTCGGTCCTGCTCGTCGTTGCCGTGGCCGGCACCGTCGTCCTCACCAGGAAGTGGCCACGCGCCGGTGACGGGCTCGACATCGACACGTCAGCGGACACCTCACCAGACAATTCGGCCGACACGGACTCGAGCACGGGAGCCGCATCGTGATCGCCGCGATCGAGCCGTCCTGGTATCTGATCCTGGCCGCGATGCTGTTCAGCATCGGTGCGTTCGGGTTGCTGATCCGTCGGAACCCGCTGGTGATGTTCATGTGCATCGAACTGATGCTCAATGCTGCCAACCTGACATTCGTCGCTCTCGCGACCAAGCTCGGCGACATCAACGGCCAGACCGCGGTGTTCTTCGTGATGGTCGTCGCAGCCGCCGAAGTCGTCGTCGGACTGGGCATCATCGTGTCGATCCTGCGCCGCAAGCCCGGCGCGACCGCTGACGACCTCGCGGGCTTGAAGGGATAGGGCCACGCCTCATGATCGATCTTGTCTGGCTCGTGCCACTGTTCCCGCTCGTCGGGTTCCTCACGATTCTCGTCGGCGGGCGCAAGCTCGGTGAACCGAAAGCAGGCCATCTCGCGACTGCGATGGTGCTGGCGTCGTTCGTCGTGGCCGTCGGCATCTTCCTCGACCTGCTGTCGCGTGACGAAGCCGCTCGGAGCGAGACCATCACCATCTTTTCGTGGGTGCCGGTCGGCGACCTGCAGATCGACATGGCGTTCCTGGTCGACCCGCTGAGTTCGACCATGCTGCTGTTCGTCACCGGCATCGGTTCTCTGATCCACCTCTACTCGGTGGGCTACATGCACGGTGATCCGAAGTTCTCCAAGTTCTTCCTGTACCTGAACCTCTTCGTGCTCTCGATGACGTTGCTGGTGTTGGGTTCGAATCTGCTCGTGACCTTCCTCGGCTGGGAAGGCGTCGGGACGTGTTCGTACTTCCTGATCTCGTTCTGGCACACGAAGGACGCCAACGCCACGGCCGGCAAAAAGGCTTTCGTCACGAACCGCATCGGTGACTTCGGCGTGATGCTCGCAATGTTCCTCGCCTTCGGCGCCGTTGGCTCGATCGACTACGCCGTCATCAACGACAGCGCACTCGCCGGGACACTCACGACGGCGACAGCCACCGGTATCGCCGCGCTGCTGTTCCTCGGTGCGGTCGGCAAGTCCGCCCAGCTTCCGCTCTACGTCTGGCTGCCCGACGCCATGGCGGGCCCCACACCGGTCTCAGCGCTGATCCACGCCGCGACGATGGTCACCGCCGGTGTGTTCCTGATGGTCCGGATCAACCCGGTCCTCGGCGCCGCTGCTGACTGGGTGCCGACGCTCATTGCGTACACCGGTGCGATCACGGCACTGTTCGCCGCGACCATCGCGCTGGCCCAGAACGACATCAAGAAGGTGCTCGCGTACTCGACGGTGTCGCAGCTCGGCTATATGTTCCTTGCCGTCGGCACGGGCGCGTACGTCGCAGCGATCTTCCACATGGTCACGCACGCCTTCTTCAAGGCGCTGCTGTTCCTCGGTTCCGGCTCGGTCATCCACGGGATGCACGACGAGCAGGACATGCGCAAGATGGGCAAGCTGTTCAAGTTCATGCCGATCACGGCGTCGACGTTCATCATCGGCTGGCTCGCCATTGCCGGTGTGCCACCGTTCGCCGGCTTCTGGTCCAAAGACGAGATCCTGCTGTTCGCCCTCGCCGAGTCACCGATCCTGTACGTGATCGGCATCGTCACAGCGATCCTCACGGCGTTCTACATGACGCGTCAGGTCGTGATGACCTTCTTCGGCGAGCAGAAGTGGGGCAGCCTGGCCAACGAGGCCGAAGCCGCCCATCTCGACTCACACGACGACCTCGGCGAATCGGGTTCCGACACGGCCACCGAGACCGAAGGAGCCGAAGCCGAGGCCAAGGCTGCGGTGGGCACCGGCCCAGACAACGCCGACATCGCCGAGACCGCTGCGGCTGCAGGGGCCGTTCTCGTCGCTGCCGACGGTGCTGCAACTGGCGCCGGTGATCACGGTGCAGGCCACGACACACACGGCGCGCACGGTGAGTTCAAGCCGCACGAATCGCCGCCCACGATGTTGCTGCCGCTCGTCGTGCTCGCCGGTCTGTCCATGGTCGGCGGCATCATTCAGCTGCCGTCACTCGGGATCATCCCGAAGAACATGCAGCACAAGCTGCTCGACTGGCTGCACCCGGTCGTCGAATTCGGCGAGGGCCCTGAAGAGCGCGGCATCGGCGAAGCGGTCATCAAGGGCTCATGGGCCTACGAGAACAAGGTGCTCCTGATCGGCGTCGCCGTGGCGTGCGCGATCATCGGCATCATCGGCGCGTACCTCGTGTACGAAAAGAAGCGCGTCAAGCCCATCGAACCGCAGCTGTTCGCCGACGGTTGGAACTACGACAACATGATCAGCTGGTTCATGGGCAAGCCGGGTCGCGACAGCTTCCAGGGTGTGGCCGACTTCGACAGCAAGGTCGTCGACGGTGCCGTCACCGGCGTCGCGACCTTGGTCCGCGAGACGTCCGAGCAGGTGCGCAAGGGTCAGACCGGCTACGTGCGGCAATACGCCGGGGTGATCGGCATCGGTGTCGTCTTGCTCCTCGGTTGGTTCGTGGTGATTCGAGGAATTCTCTGATGGGCGCATTCATGACTACCGGGCTCGTCGCAGCCGAGAGCTCGCCGGGCTCCGGCGCGTTCCCGATCCTGACGATGTTGATCCTGGTGCCGATGCTGGGCGCAGTCGCGGTCGCGATCACGTCGAAGCGTCGCCCCGAGATCGTCAAGCTGATTGCACTGATGACCTCCGTGGGCGTGGGGGCGATGAGCCTCTGGATGCTCGCGACCTTCGAAATGGGCCGCGCAGCTTCAGGTCCGGGGGCTGGGTTCCAGTTCACGTCGCAGCACACCTGGATCGAGCAGTGGGGCATCTCGTACCACGTCGGCGTCGACGGCATCTCGCTGTTCCTCGTCGTCCTCACGGGTGTGCTGTTCCCGTTGGCGATCGTCGGCATCGACCCTCATCACGATGAAAAGCCGTACCTCGCGTGGTTGCTCATGCTCGAGGCTGGCGTGATGGGGTCGTTCTTGTCGCTCGATCTCTTCTTGTTCTTCATCTTCTTCGAGATCGTGCTCGTGCCGATGTACTTCCTGATCGGTGGATGGGGCTACGAGAGCCGCGTGTATGCGGCCACGAAGTTCTTCCTCTACACGATGTTCGGTTCGGCGTTCATGCTCGTCGGCCTCATCGCAACGGCGATGCTCGCGCGCGACGACCTCGGCCGCCTCACCTTCGATCTCGTCAAGATCGCCGAAGGGGCCGACTTCGCGGCCAATACCGGACGCTGGCTGTTCTTCGCTTTCGCCATCGCCTTCGCGGTGAAGGTCCCGATCTTCCCGCTGCACACGTGGCTGCCCGATGCACACACCCAGGCCCCGACGGCAGGCTCGGTCGTGCTCGCCGGTGTGATGCTCAAGTTGGGCACGTACGGGTTCCTCCGCTTCGGTCTGTACCTGTTCCCCGAGGCTGCAGTGTGGAGCCGTTCGCTCTGGCTGACGCTCGCGGTGATCGGCATCATCTATGGCGCTGTGGCGGCGACGATGCAGAAAGATCTCAAGCGTCTCGTTGCGTACTCCTCCGTTGCGCACCTCGGCTTCATCGTGCTCGGTACGTTCGCCTTCACGTCGCAGGCCATCTCGGGTTCGGTCCTGCAGATGGTCAATCACGGTGTGTCGACTGGTGCTCTGTTCCTGCTTGTCGGCATGATCTACGAGCGTCGTAAAACTCGTCAGATCGCCGAGCTCGGTGGCATCCAGACCGCCGCCCCGATCTTTGCCGCGGTGTTCATGATCGTGATGCTGAGCTCGATCGGTGTGCCCGGTCTGAACGGATTCATCGGCGAATACCTGATCCTGCTCGGCTCATTCCAAACCGCTCGCTGGTGGACCGTCGTCGCGACCGCCGGTGTGATCCTCGCAGCGCTGTACCTGCTGTGGGCGTACCAGCGTGTGTTCCACGGCGAGCCCGACGAGGAGAACGCTAAGTTCCCGGAGCTGCGAGCCAAGGAAGCCATGGTGCTGCTGCCGTTCATCGCAGCGATCGTGTTCACCGGGGTGTACCCGAAGCCGCTGCTCGATCGCATCGAGCCGAGTGTCGATGCCCTGGTGGCCCATGTCGCCGAGAACAGTGCGTTCGACGTGCCCGAACTCGGGGGGCAGTGCGGCATGTTCGAGGTCGATCACGAAGGCGACCACGACGGCGAAGAGAGCCACTCGGAGGAGAGCGAAGAGAGCCACTCGGAGGAGAGCGAAGAGAGCCATTCCGATGAGGGTGACGAGCACTCCGGCGACGCCGATGGTTGCGCCGGGCACGGCGCAGACAGCGATGCGCCCCACAGCGACGGCGATGAAGCCGGTGTCGAGGGAGAGGAGACTGGCGAATGATCGCTGAACTGCTCGCCTCGACCGACCTCGCACAGGCGGCGAACTCTCTGGTGGCGCAAGCCCAGACCGACTTCGTCGGACCCGAGATCAACTGGTTCGCGCTGTCTCCGATGTTGACGCTCCTCGCCGGGGCGCTCGCCATGATGCTGCTTGGCGCATTGACTCCGACGTGGCCCAAGGGTCTGTACGCCGCGGTCGCCGCAACAACTGCCGGGACCGCCGGTGCGCTTGCGATGGTCCTGTGGGACGACATCACCGACAACGGGCCCGGCGTCCTCGTCGGTTCGGTCACTCCCGTCGTCGACGCAGCAGGTCAGACGGTCCTCAACGGTGATGGCTCGCTGGTCACCTTCGTGAAGGGAGCGATCGCGTTCGACACGTTCGCGATGTTCATGACGATCACGATCTGTGTCGGCGTGCTGCTCGTCTCGCTGCTGACCGACAAGTTCTTGCGGGGCACCCCGAACGACGGGCCCGAGATCTACGCGCTCTACATGGTCGCCGGTATCGGCGGCATCGTGATGGCGTCAGCGAACGATCTGATCGTGCTGTTCCTCGGTCTCGAGACGCTGTCGCTCGCCCTGTACGTCCTGGCTGCGTCGAATCGTCGATCGATCAAGTCGGCCGAGTCGGGCATCAAGTACTTCGTGCTCGGCGGGTTCGCGTCGGCATTCTTCCTGTACGGCATTGCGCTGCTGTACGGCGCTGTCGGGACGACGAACATCACCGAGATGGTGATCACCTTCCAGGGTGGTGTCGACCTCGAGAACGAGAACACCCTCGCGTTGGCTGGTCTGGCACTGCTGATCGTCGGCCTCGGCTTCAAGGTCGCGGCCGCACCATTCCACGTCTGGACACCGGACGTCTATCAGGGCGCCCCGTCACCGGTCACGGCATTCATGGCGTCGGTCGGCAAGACCGCTGCCTTCGCAGCGATGCTGCGAGTGCTCGTCACCGCACTGCCGTTCTTCCGCGACGACTGGCGCCCGGTGATCTGGGTGTTGGCCGTTCTTTCGTTGGTCATCGGTTCGTTCCTTGCTGTCGTGCAGACCAACGTGAAGCGGATGCTCGCATACTCCTCGGTGAGTCACGCCGGATTCCTGCTGGTCGGCGTCGAAGCCGCCGGCCACACGGCCGGCGATCTCCTTCCTGGCGACGGCATGCCGTCGGTGGCGCTGTACCTGATGCTCTACTCGGTGCTCGTCATCGGTTCGTTCGGTGTGGTCACCGTGGTCAGCGGTGCTGCGGGCAACGCCGACGGTGACTCGTCGCTCGATTCGTTCAAGGGCTTGTCGCGGCGCAAGCCGACGCTGGCACTCGCGTTCACGGTCTTCCTGCTCGCGCAGGCCGGCGTTCCCTTCACCTCGGGCTTCATTGCCAAGTTCGGCGTGATCCAGGCAGCGGTCGAAGTGGAGAGCTATGCGATTGCGGTCATCGCCATGGTCGCGGCGGTCGTTGCGGCGTTCCTCTACTTGCGGATCATGGTCAACATGTGGCTGGCAGATCCGGCCGACGATGATGTTGAAGCCGATGCCGCTGGCACCGGGCTCTCGGTCGGGCTGTCAGCGTGGCTCGCCATCGGCGGAGCCGCCGCCTTCACGATCTTCGTCGGTGTGTTCCCCGGCTGGCTGCTCGATGCGGCCGAGACCGTCACCGCCATCGCTCGCTGACTCAAACGGGTTGGTCCCGGCAGCGCGACCCCGCGGTGCTCGATGACGCGGCGGCTCGAGCTTCGGTAGCTTGCCGGGATGTCCAGTGTTCCGTCGGCGGAGTTTGCTCCCGCATATCCCATCGTCCTGTTCGATCTGGACAACACCTTGTCCGACTTCGCCTCTGCGCAGGCGGTGGCGTTGCCGGGCCTGCTGGCCGACCATGGAGTGTCGGACGGCCACGAACTGATTGCTGATTTCAAGCGGCTGGCGACCCCGCTCTGGGACCAGCTCGAGGCCGGTGAGTTGACCCTCGAGACGCTCAACGACGAACGGTTCCGTCTGCTCGTGGAACACACCGGCCTGGACCTCGACCCGGCGCTGCTCGCTCCGCAGTACCTCGACTGGCTCGGCGGGTCAGGACAGCTGTGGCCGGGAGCCATCGAACTGCTCGACGAGCTGCACGGCAAGGTCGACATGGGTCTCATCACCAACGGGTACGCCGAGGTTCAACGGCCCCGACTGGAAAAGTTCGGACTGGAGCGGTATCTCAGCTCGGTGACCGTGTCGAGCGAGATCGGCCACGCCAAGCCGAGCACGGCGTTCTTCGACGTCGCCCTTGCGGCTCACGGCAACCCTGAGCCGGCGACGGTCCTCGTCGTCGGCGACAGCTTGACGTCGGATATCGCCGGTGGTGTCGCTGCCGGATGTGCGACCTGCTGGTTCAATCCGGCGGGCGAGCCGGTGCCGGACGCCCCCCGCATCGACCACGTCGCCACGACCCTCGCTGACGTCGCCTCGCTCGTTCTGAGCCCTGAGCCCTGAGCCCTGAGCCCTGAGCCCTGAGCCCTGAATCCTGATGGGACCAGCGATCGATGGTGCAGTCGTCGGCTCGGTCAGTTGATCGATGAACGGTCTCGCTTGAAACCCGAATCCCGAATCCTGAGCCCGGAACCGTACGAGCAGCGGCCGGGCCGCTGAGCTCAGGTCGGTCGGCGCTCGGCGCCCACGTCCTGCGATCTGCGATCTGCGATCTGCGATCTGCGATCTGCGATCTGCGATCTGCGATCTGCGATCTGCGATCTGCGATCGATGGTGGTGGTGGTGGTGGTGGTGTTGCTCGATCAACGCAGCACCGAGATCGTTGACGGTTGCACCGACGAGAGCGCGGAGCGGGGTCACGACGATCCGGTCGGCGCCGCAGATCCAGAGGGGGCGCGCTGTCTCCGACTTGACAGGAGGCGGCCCCCAGGAGTAGAAAAAGCAGCACTACTTCTTATGAGCGCTCTTAACGCAGTACCACTACATCTCCCGGAAACGGCGACCGAACGGATTCGATTGAATCTTCCGAACCTCTCGGCGGCCGAAGCCGCAGCCGGTCGATGGATCATCGAGCACCACGAGCGGATCGCATCGATGTCGATGGGCATGATCGCCCAGGAGGCTGGGGTCTCGGACACGTCGGTTCTCCGACTGTGCCGTCGACTGGGCTTCCTCGGGTACACAGATCTGAAAGTCAACATCATCGAGGACCTGGCACGCGCTCCCGATTCCGAATCGCCGAAGGACGTGCCGTCAGGTCCTCTGTCACCGGTCGAGATGGTCTTTCGTGACTGCATCCAGGGCCTCGAGGACACCCTCGGAGTTCTTGGCGATGCGATCGACTCCGCCGTCGACCGGCTGGAGCGCGCCGACCAGATCCTCATCGTCGGCGTCGGCACGTCCATCTCGGTGATGGAAGCGCTCCAGCTCCAACTGTTCCGAATCGGACTGTCGTGCTCCGTCGAGTCCGACTCCTACCTCCAGCGGATGAAGGTGGCACTGCTCCCGACCGGCAGCTTGGTCATCGCCGTCTCCCATAGCGGTGCGTCTACCGATCCCGTCGCGACGCTGCGACTCGCCAAGCAACGATCGCTCGACACGGTCTGTCTGACCGGCGTCTCGGCCTCGCCGATCACCGAGTTCGCCGACGTGACGCTGACCTCGCTCGCCACCGAGACCCGGACCGAAGCCGTCGTCGGTCGCGTGGTCCAGGTCGCGCTCGCTTCCGCTCTCGCGCAGACCTACGCAGCGCGCCATCCTGACGACAGCGCAGTGTCCGAGGCGGCGGCGTTCCACTCCGTCATTGACAAGACCATCTGAACCGACGAGGCCGCTGATGCACGAAATCGACACCGAAACTCAGCCCGGAACCGAGGCCTCAGCGAGCGGACAGAGCTTCGACGAGCAGCAGGATCTCGCGGTTCGGGCCGCGCCCGACCCGGTCTCCCGCACGATCTGGCTCGACGCAGACGATCCCAGGATCGTCTGCGTCATCGATCAGCAGCGCCTGCCCTTCTCGCTCGAGGTGCTGCGCCTCGCGTCGGTGTCGGAGATGGCCACGGCCATCTCCGACATGACGGTGCGAGGGGCCGGTTGCATCGGCGTGTCAGCGGGATTCGGCATGTATCTCGCCGCCTTGGACACCGCCGAGGTGAACGATGCTTCGATCGCGGATGCGATGCTCACCGCCGCAGGCGACCTGCTCATCGCCACCCGCCCGACCGCTGCCAACCTCGAAGCCGCCGTGTCAGAACAGTTGCGTTCGATCATCGGCATCGAGCAAGGCAGCGACAGAGTCGCCGCTGCGAGGTCGGTCGCTGAAAGCATCGCCGACGACGACATCGAGGCCTGTCGCCGGATTGGTGAGTACGGCGCCGTCATCATCCGCGACCTCTACGCACTCCTGCAGCGGCCCGTGCGCATCCTCACCCACTGCAACGCCGGCTGGCTCGCCTTCGTCGAGCACGGCTCGGCGACCGCTCCGATCTATCACGTGCATGCCGAGGGGCTCCCCGTCGAGGTGCTTGTCGGCGAGACCAGGCCGAGATCTCAGGGTGCCTTGACGGCCTGGGAGTTGAACCAGGCGGGTGTCCCGCACCGTCTCGTGGCAGACAACGCCGTCGGCCACCTGATCCAGCGCGGCGAGGTCGACGTGGTCATCACCGGCGCTGATCGCGTGACGGCCGACGGATTCGTGGCCAACAAGATCGGGACGTACCTTCGAGCCCTGGCAGCGGCGGCACACGACGTCCCGATGTACGTGGCGTTCCCCTCGACCACCCTCGACCTCGCTGCGGGCGACGGGCTCGTCGACATCGAGATCGAAGAGCGATCGCCCGACGAGGTCACCGGGGCGTCTGTGAACACGGCGGAGCACGGTGTCGTTCGCGGCTCGATCGTCGGCTCGGACACGAGGGCGTCCAATCCCGCCTTCGACATCACCCCGCCCGGACTCGTTACCGGACTCATCACCGAGCGGGGGATCGTGACGCCGACGCGGTCCGCGATCGAAGCCCTCTTCGGAAGCGAGCGCGACCGTGGCTGAGTACTCGATCCTCGACGCTGCGGGCGTGGTCGATCTCGTTCGGAGCCATGAGGCCACCGCTGTGGTGATCGGCGATGGCGAGATGTCGACCGCCGAGATCGGCGACGGCAACCTCAACCAGGTGTGGATCGTCCGCAACGCGGCCGACCCGACTCGCGCTCTGATTCTGAAGCAAGCGCTTCCCTACCTTCGGGTGGCAGGCGAGGGTTGGCCGCTCACCCGTGAACGGATGGCCTTCGAGACGAAGAGCCTGCTCACGTACAATGACATCGCACCGGAATTCGCTCCCCGGGTTCTTGCCCACAGCGACGAGCAATCGTGGGTCGCGATGGAGTTCCTCGCCGACCACCGGGTGATGCGCGCAGCGTTGCTCGATGGCATGCTCCCAGCGAGCACAGCGGGCCATCTCGGATCATTCGTCGCCAACCTGGCGTTCCGGACGAGCGCGATGTCGCTGTCAGGGATCGAAGCCAAGGCTCTCGAGCGGGACTTCAACAATCCTGACCTGTGCGATCTCCAAGAGCAGTTCGTGTTCACGAATCCGTTCTTCGAGGCCGAGGAGAACGAATGGTCGCCAGGGATCGACGATCTCGTCCGGTCGATCCGTGCTGACAGCGAAGTCAAGGTGCGGGTTGCTCTGGCGAAGCATCGGTACATGACGGCCCGCGAGGCGCTGTTGCACGGCGATCTCCACACCGGCAGCGTGATGGTGTCGGCCACGAATGAGCACCAGACGAAGATCATCGATCCGGAGTTCTCGTTCTACGGCCCGATCGGGTACGACGTCGGGACGTTGCTCGCACACTTTGTGATCAACGCCGCACGCCTGCAGGTGTTGGGCGAGCCGACCGATCCCATGGTCGATGCGATGGGTGTCGTCTGGGCGACGTTCGTCGACACGATCGAGGAACTCTGGAGGCACGACACCGCCGGGTCATTCGCGTCTGCCGACGTCTTCGTCGACGACCCCGACGGCTTCGCCACCGTGCGCCGAGAGGTGATGCTCTCGATCGCCGCCGACTCGGCTTCGTTCGGTGGATGCGAACTCCTACGAAGGTGCATGGGCATTGTCTCGGTCGCCGACCTCGAGACGTTGCCACTCGACCGACGCGTGGAAGCGGAACGGCTTGTCGTGGCCATCGCACGACGATGGTTACTCGACGAACGCACGCACTCCCCGTTGGCGCGCGACGCCGTGAACGCGATGATCGCCGCCGTCACCGATGTGCTGGCCGACTACTCGACGGGAACCACGCCATGACACCGACACCGCTCGTCCTCGACACCGACATCGGTACCGATGTTGACGATGCCCTGGCACTCGCGTTCGTCCTGGCCTCACCTGAACTCGACCTCGTGGGTGTCACCATTGTCGATGGTGACGTTGACGTCCGGGCGCGCATAGCTGCGCGACTGCTCGGCATGGCAGGACGGCCCGACATCCCCGTGATCCGCGGTGCCAGCACCCCCAACGGTGCCGGGCGCGGACCCACGTGGTTTGGCCACGAGAGCAGGGGTCTGCTCGAACTCGACTGGGACGGCCCCGAAGCGACGATCCTCGACGCCACCGCTGCCGAATGGCTCGTTGAGACGTCGAGGACGCAGCCGTTCCACCTCGCAGCGGTCGGCCCCTTCACCAACGTGGCGAATGCAGTGCTGCTCGACCCGACCTTCGTCGAACGAGTCCCGAAGCTCACGGTGATGGGCGGCATGGCACACCCTGAGTCCTACGACGACCAGTGGCGCCAGTTCTTCGCCGAGACCGGCCTCCCGCCGAACCACATGGACCACAACACGGCGTCGGACGTGGACGCCGCACTCACCGTCGCTCGCGCGGGCTTCGAAATGACCTGGGTGACCGCCGAGCTCACCTTCTGCACCACCCTCGATCGTGACGCCATCGACCAGTTCCGTTCGACCGGCACCGTCTTCGGTGACCGGCTGGCGAACATGACAGAGATCTGGGCGAGCGAGTTCTTCCACCACATCCCGAACTTTCCCGAGACAGCCCGACCCTTTCCCGAGCGTGCCGTCGCCGCACTTCACGACCCGCTTGCGATCGCCTCGATCTTCGGTGGTGAGTGGCTGCTTCTTCGCGACCACGACCTGCGGTTCACACACGAGGGTGAACGCTTCGGGATGTACGAGACCGACGGCCCCGAGGCCGAGGCAACTCATCGTTGCTCCACCGCCGTTGACCGCCACGCCTTCAACACCTTCTTCCGCGATCGACTCATGGCCTGGATGCACACCATGAGGCTGCCGACGATGCCCACCGGAACACCTATCCATGAACAACTCCAGACAGAGGACAATGATGAAGAACACACGTAGAACCCGAATGACTCGGCTTGCCGCCGTCACGATGACGACGGCACTCGTCGCCGCCGCATGCGGCGGCTCCGACGCCGCCACCGACACAGCGGAACCGGCCGACACAGCGGAACCGGCCGACACAGCCGAAACCGACGACGCAGCAGACGCAAGCGAAGCGGTCGTCGTCTCGTTCGTCGGCCCTGAGGCTCCCGAAGCGATGGAGCCGGTGATCGCCGCGTACGAAGCCGAGAACCCGAACGTCGACATCCAGTACGAATCGGTGCCGTTCAACGACCTCAACTCGATCATCCAGACCCGACTTGGGTCGGGCGACGCGGATCCGGACGTGTTCACCGTCGACTCGCCGCGCACCGAAGCGTTCGTCGCTCGCGGCCTCCTCGCCGAACTCGATGTCGAGACCGATGGCATCGTGCAGCAGTCGGCGGTCGATGCTGCCACGATCGGTGACGGTCTGTATGCGCTTCCGATCTCGACGTCGTCGCAGCTGCTCTACTACAACACCGACCTGCTCGAGGCCGCCGGGCTACCGATCCCGTCGGAGGATCCGGCCGACCGTCTCACCTGGGAAGCCCTGATCGACAACGCCACCGAAGCGCAAGGAGCGGGGGCTGAATTCGGCTTCATGTTCGACCAGGTCAGTCGCTACTACCAGCTCCAGCCGCTCGCTGAATCCGCCGGTGGCGGCAGCGGCGTCGAGTCGGGCACGCTTGAGATCGACATCACCAACGACGGTTGGGTCGAGGCGATGGAGTTCTACGGCGGCCTGTTCGAGGACGGCCTCGCACCTCGCGGCGTTTCTCCCGAGCAGAGCCCGGACCTCTTCGCCAACGGCCAGGTCGCTTATTGGGTCGGCGGTCCATGGTGGCTGCCGATGATGGCCGACGCCGAAGGCCTGAACTTCGGCGTGGCGCCACACCCGTACTTCGACGGTGGGGCCGAGGTCACGCCGACAGGGGCGTGGAGCTGGGGCGTCAGTGCTTCCTCCGACGTGTCCGAGGAAGCAATCCGGTTCATCGAGTTCGCTGCGCTCGACCCGGTCGGAGCGCTCGCCACGGCGCAGGGCTTCCCGCTCCCGCCAGCCAACAACGAGGTGTTCACCACGTACTACGCCGAGAACCAGGTGGTACCCGGCGTCGAGGAATTGATCTCTTTCGAACTGGCCAACACCGCCGTCGCTCGTCCTCGGACGCAGGGCTACGTCGAGTTCGAGGAGTTCATGGGCACGATGTTCGAAGACATCCGTAACGGCGCCGACCCGGCGACCGCCCTCGCAGATGCGGAGTCTGCGATCGAGCAGGCGTGGTCGCGTCTGAACTGATGACCGCCCTTGAATCGTCGCCGGGAGTCGTCGAACGACGCTCCCGGCGGTGGGGCCGATCGCGGCCCGCCGTCACCGCTGCGCTGTTCCTCGCGCCGGCGGCGATCCTCCTCGTGCTGTTCCGCATCGCCCCCGTCGGCGTCGTCATCTGGAACTCGTTCCGCAACGACGTCGAGTGGGTCGGATTCGAGAACTTCTCCTTCCTGCTCGGCACGGACTCGTTCCGTGAATCGATCACCACGACGCTCGTGTTCAGCGCGATCGTCAACCCATTGCAGATCTTCCTGGCGCTCGCCATCGCTTTGATGCTGGTCGATGGCGCTCGTCGGCCCGGCGTTTGGCAGTCGCTGAACCTGCTGCCGATCGCAGTGCCCCTCGCCGTGTCGGCGCTGGTGTGGGGCGTCGCGCTGCGACCGACGGACGGCCTGGTCAACGCGGTGTTGGAAGCCGTCGGGCTCCCTGGCCAGCCGTGGCTCACCTCGCCTGATCAGGCGCTGTGGTCGATCGTGATCATCGCGTCGTGGGTCGGCGTCGGCTACTGGTCATTGTTCCTCGTCGCTGGACTCCACGACATCCCCAAGTCGGTGCTCGAAGCGGCCGCCGTCGACGGTGCCGGATATTGGCGGACACTGGTCAAGATCCGCCTTCCTCTGCTTCGCCGTCCGCTCGCATTCGTGCTCGTCGCCGACACCGTCGCCAACCTCCTCTTGTTCGCACCGGTCCAGATCCTCACGCGGGGCGGCCCCGAAGGATCGACCAACCTCATCATGTGGGACGTGTACCGCAACGCCTTCGTCCTCGGTGACTCCGCAGCGGCGGCTGCTGAGACCGTGATGCTTCTCGGCGTCGTCATGCTGATCGTCGTTCTCCAGTTCCGCCTGCTCAAGCCTCGCGAGGACGGAACATGAGCCGCCGCAATCGGAGCGGCGTCGTTCCCACCGTCGGGGTAGCGCTGGTGACAGCGCTGTTCATGCTGCCGCTGGCATGGCTGCTCGTCAGTGCGTTGCGCCCGCAAGAGGAGATCTTCCGGTACCTCTCTCCGCTGTCGGTCGAGGCGTTCGTCCCGACTCGGGTCACGTTCGAGAACTTTCGCAGCCTGCTCGACGATGGCTTCGGCCGCCCAGTGTTCAACTCGGTGTTCGTCGCAGCAGTGGCGGTCACGCTCGGCCTGTTCGTCAACTCGTTGGCGGCGTACGCGTTGAGCGCAATCGAGTTTCGCGGGCGGTCGCTGGTGTTCGGCGTCACCGTGGTCAGCTTCTTGATTCCGTTCGAGGCGATCGCGATCCCGCTCGCCGAAACCGTGCGCGGCATCGGCCTCGATGACTCCTACTCGGCACTCATCGCCCCAGGCGTGGCGAACGGTTTCGCCATCTTCTTGTTGCGACAGTTCTTCCTCGGGATCCCGACCGAGCTCACCGAGGCGGCTCGCCTCGATGGCGCGAACCTGTTCCAGATCTATTGGCGGATCTATCTGCCGCTGTCGAAGGCGCCGCTGGTCGGTGCCGGAATAATGATCTTCATCTTCCAGTGGCAGGCGTACCTGTGGCCGCTGCTGGTGACCAACGATCCAGACCTGGTCCTCGCTCCGGTTCGACTCGCCCAGACGATCGGTCAGTTCGATTTCGACGCGGGACAAATGTTCGCCGGCGCCGTGATCTTGGCGATTATTCCCATGGCCGTGATCGTGCCGCTGCAGAAGTACTTCACGACGACCGTCGCCCGCGACGGTGTGAAATGATCCGCGCCGGCCGAGTGCCGGCGTCTCGCACATCCACACGATCCCTTGCGGATCCGTATCACGAAACGAGTCGACAAGCCGATGAACGATGAATGGGACGACCGCGATGCGTCAACTGACGATGCTCTTGCGGCGTGCGTGTACTGCACCCGCCTCATCGGCGCCGATCCGAGCCTGGTTCTGCACGGCGGTGGCAACTCCTCGGTGAAGGTGCCCTTCGCCGACGTCACCGGAGCAGAGATCGACGCGCTGTGGGTAAAAGGGTCCGGATGGGACATGGGCAGTATCGAAGCGGCCGGCTTCGCCCCGTTGCGTCGGAGCAGGCTCGCTGAGCTCCTCGCGCTGCCGTCGTTGAGCGATCCGGACATGGCACGGGAACTGAACGGCGCGAAGCTCGACCCGTCGGCACCCAACCCGTCCGTCGAATCACTGCTCCACGCGTATCTGCCACACCACTGCGTCCAGCACAGCCACGCCGACAAAATCATCAACCTGACGAACATCGATCGTGGTGAACAGTCGGTGCGAGAGATCTACGGTGACGACGTCGTCGTCATCCCGTACGTGAAGCCGGGGTTCGACCTGGCACGCCTGGTGACCGAGATCTGGCCGGATCAGTCGACCGACGACACGAAGGGGATGGTGCTGCTCAACCACGGGCTGTTCACCTTCGGTGACGACGCTCGCGAGGCATACCTCCGCCACGTCGAACTGATCACCCGCGCTGAGGACTGGCTCGACGAGCGGGCACCGTTCACGAGCGTCGGTCGCAGCACGCCGACTGACGCATCGCCGCTCTCGGTCGAGCAGCAGCGCGTGATCATCCACCTCCGTCGGGATATCTCCGACGCGGCGGGTGAGCCGATGCTGTTGCGTCGAGAGCACTCCGAGCGCGCCGAAGCATTCGTCGGGCGTTCCGATCTCGCCGAGATCTCGACCTCGGGGCCACTCACGCCCGACCACGTCATCCGCACGAAGCGTGTCCCGCTGGTCGGGACCGATGTCGCTGCCTACGTCGACGCCTACGACCGCTATTTCGATGACAACAAGGGCCGTTACGACGGACCGCTCGAACGGCTCGACCCGGCGCCTCGCGTGGTCGTCGACTCGGACCTCGGCCTTTGGACCGCCGGACGGACCTGGTCGAGCGCCGAGATCGCTGCGGACATCTATCACCACACGATGGAGGTGATCGAGCGTTCGACCGACCATCTCGGCGGCTATCAGGCTCTGCCGGCCAGCGACATCTTCGATGTCGAGTACTGGGATCTCGAGCAGGCGAAGCTGCGTCGCCAGCCCGCTCCGGCGTCGCTCGCCGGTCAGGTCGCTGTGGTGACCGGCGCAGCATCGGGAATCGGACGAGCGTGCGCGGTCGGCCTCGCCGAGCAGGGAGCGACAGTGATTGGGGTCGACATTGATCCCGCTGTCGGCGACGTCGCTGCCGGCCCCGGCTATCTCGGACTCGCGATGGATCTCACGCGGCCCGAGGCAGGATCCGAGTTGGCTCAGCGGGCGGTCGGACACGGCGGCGGGGTCGACATCGCAGTGCTCTCGGCAGGGATCCTCGGGCGTTCGCATCCGATTGCCGAGTTCGATCTCGACGATTGGCAGCGGGTCCACCGAATCAACCTGGAATCGACCGTGGCCCTGATGTCGGCACTGCACCCGGCACTCGCAGCGTCGCCGGCGGGTGGTCGCGTGGTGGCGATTGCTTCGAAGAACGTCGCGGCACCCGGCCCCGGTGCCGGCGCCTATTCGACGACCAAGGCAGCCCTGATGCAACTCGTGCGTGTCGCCGCGCTCGAGTGGGCACCTGACGGTATCCGAGTCAACGCCGTGCACCCTGATGCGGTCTTCGACACGGGTCTGTGGAGCGACGAGGTGTTGCGGGCCCGGGCCGACAAGTATGCGATGTCTGTCGAGGAGTACAAGCGGCGGAACCTGCTCTCGGTCGACATCACCTCGGTCGATGTGGCAGCCGGCGTGATAGCGCTGTGCTCCGAGGCGTTCCGTGCCACCACCGGCGCGGGACTTCCGATCGACGGCGGCAATGAGCGTGTGATCTAGGACGACAGGGACCACCTCGTCGTCAACAGTTGGGGCATGGGGTCGAGTGCGACCCGACCTGCGACCTGAACCTCAGCTCTCGGCGAGGTGGGCGTGGAGGTGCACGTCGTGACGGCCATCGGCGAGGAGGTGCAACGCTCGGGCAGTTCCTTCGAGTTCGTAGCCGAGCAACCGGGCGACGGCGCACGACGCAACGTTGTCGACTGCGTGTTCGAGCAGGATGCGATGCAGCCCCAGCGTGTCGTGCGCCCAGCGCGTCACCGCACCCGCAGCCCGGCTCGCGATGCCCCGACCCCTCGCGTCAGGGAGCACCCAGTACGCGATCTCGCCGGTCCCTCCTTGGAACTCGGTGTACACGCCGGCCCGCCCGAGGAGACGATCCGCAGCATCGACGACAGCGAAGTCCGCGCACTGTTCCAGCAGCCAGAGGCGATGGCAGTTACCGATCCACTCACGAGCTTCCAACGGTGAATCGATGCGGCGAGCGTGCCAATGGCGGATGGCCGGGTCGTCGAAGGCTTCGATGACGCGTTCGGCGTCGGCGAATGCGAACGGGCGCAGCGTCAGCTCGTCGTCGACGACGATCGTCGGCTGCCGTTGTGACGCCATCGTGCCCGGCGCAACGGCAGGTTCGACAGCACGGGGCATGTCGCGAACCTAGTGCGCCCTCTGTGGGTTGGTCGTCGGTTGGTTGCGGGAGGGAATCGCACGCTCGTGTCGAGCATCGCCGCAGGCCTGGGCGACGCTTGCTGGCAGTTGGCCGAATCGGATGTGCAACGCTGGCCGGGTGAGCAACGATCCCACCGGTCCCGACGGTCTCTACGACGCCATGAGCACCCTGCGTGCCGTTCGCAAGCTACGTCCTGACCCGATTCCCGATGACGTGCTCGAACGCGTCCTGCAGGCAGCTTGCTGGGCGCCGACGGGCGGGAATCAGCAGCCGTGGCGAGTCGTGGTCGTCACGGACCCCGAGATCAAGCAGGGCCTAAAAGACATCTACGCACCCGAATGGGCTACGTACGTCGGCGGTTTCATGAAAATGATGGAGGGTCTACCGCCCGAGCAACTCGCCCCCTGGGAACGTGTCGCTGCGGCCGGCGATCACCTCGCTGACCACCTGCACGAAGCGCCCGCGATCCTCGTGTTCTGCGCGAACCCGAAGATGATGGCGATCACCGACGCCAAGCTCGACCGCGTCAGCGTCGTCGTCGGCGGCTCGATCTACCCGGCGGTGCAGAATGCAATGCTGGCATGCGTCGCCGAAGGTCTCGGGTGCACGCTCACGACCTTGCATTGTCTGCGCGAGGACGACGTGAAGTCGTTGCTGGGTATTCCCGACGACTGGGCGACCGCGGCACTCGTCCCGATCGGGTATCCGGTCGGCAAGGGGCACGGCCCGATCACTCGGCAACCACCGAGCACCCTTGCGTACCGCGACACCTTCGGCACCGCCTGGACCTGACTGCCGAGCTCTGGTGTTTGTGTCAGCAATGGCGTCGATCGACGGCGTGTGGGCTGACACAAATCGCCAACAAAGGGCCGCGGCCGCTGGTCACGACGCGGCGCGATTGGCCCAGGTCGAGGCGGTCATGGTCCAGTCGATGAGGCGGCCGGACTCCGCTGGTGCTTCGGGCGGGCGCTCGGCGACCTGAACGCGAGTGAACCCGAGCTTGGCGGGCACCGCTGCGCTGGCTTCGTTCGCCTCGTCGGTCTGCACGTGGACCACATCGATGTCGTCCAACGCCAGCGCGGTCGATGTCAACGCCGCAGTGAGCTCGGTCGCGAAACCAAGTCGGGTGTGGTCCACGTGGATCCAGTAGCCGATGTCGAGCGTGCCCGGCCCGCTCCGTCGATGGAGACCGGCTCCGCCGACCACTGCGCCGTCGAGGAACACGCCGTACACGACGTCTCCGCCGTCTTCCCAGTCACGCGTCCAGCCTTCGATCAGTTGCACTCGTTCGGCGAGCGTGAGCGGCTCGAATTTGATCCAGGGCATCCACGGACGGAGGTGATTGATGCTCGAGGCGATCGCTGCGCTGAGGAGTCCGGCTTCGTCGTGGCTCCATCGTCGGAGGACCAATCGCGGCGCCTCGACTCGCTCCGGCAATCGATCAGGTGCCGTCGTCGTCGTGGGGGTGTCGGTGCTCATGAGTCCAGCATGACTCAGATGGCCGGGTGCTCGAGCAGAGATTCCGGCCCTCGCGATACGGCAAGCCACGACCCTCTCCCCAGCCGAAATCCTGCGCTGAGGTCGCGCCCGATGGGAAACCGGCGGAGAATTTTGGGATTGCGATGTCAGGAGGTGGCAGGGGAGGGGACCGGCCAGGTGGTCAGGGTGGTGTAGCGCGAGCCGGTGGGGCGGAGTTGGCTTTCGACGAGCGCGACCTCGGTGACCGCGAACTCGGCCGAGCACAGCATGCCGACCACCTTGCGGACGATCGCCCCGCGCTTCACGCGCGCCACGGTGATGTGGCCGGTGTAGGTCGGTCGGGGGTCGAGGGTGCCCAGACCGACTGTCGCGTCGACGGCGGCAGCTGCGAGCGCATCGAGTCCGGCAACCGGGGCCACCACGGAGTGCGTGCCGAGCATGTCGATCGCTGGCCCCACGCGGGCGACACTTGCGGGCAGGACCGCCCTATTCATCGCATCGGCGACGGCGTCCGGATCGGCATCGCCCAGGAACCGAAGCGTCGCGTGCCAACTCTCGGGAGGAACGAAACGCACACCCCGCTGATCTTTGCGGGGCAATTCGCACAGCATCTCGACCACGTCGTCGGGCGGTATCACGGCGAGGAACAGTCGGGCCATCGCCACAGCCTGGCCGTTGGGTGGGAATTTCACCACCACCATGATCATCGACGCCACTGCCACCGCACGCCGTCGTGACCGCCGCGCTCACACTTTCGAACAGATCCTGAGTGCACCGCGGCGCGCCCGCGTCGCCTGGCAGAATGGTGTCGTGGTCAATCGGTCGTCTCGACACTCGCCGATGATGCAGCGCGTCGTGCTTCTCGGCGCCATGTTGCTCGTCGTGATGATGATCGCGTCGGTCGCGTTCGCCTGAGCAGCGTTCACCCGAGCCGCGATCACTCGCGCTCGATCAGGCAGGCTGCAGGGCGGCGTCACGCTTCTCGGCGTAGCGCTTTGCGACGCGTGCGCTCGTGGCCATCCGCTTCATCAGCTTCTCCTGCGCCTCGGCGCCTTCGCCCGACAGGCCACCGATGTTCGCGGCGTCCCACTGACGCAGCACGACCGGGGCGAGGATCTGCTCGTGGTGGATCTGCAGGTCGTAGATGCCGGCGCGGGCAATGGCCTTGGCGTGGCGTTCGAAGTCGGGGATGCCGGTGCCGGGCATTGCGAACGTTCGGACCTGCTTCTCCATTGCGATCATCATGGAGTTCGGATCGGCCTTGATTGCTGCAGCGGCAAGGTCGCGATAGAAGAGTTGGTGGAGATTCTCGTCGCTGCACACCCGCTTCAACATCGCGAAGCCGACGTTGTCACCGAGCTGTGCACCGGTGTTGCGGTGCGAGATCCGGGTGGCCAACTCCTGCAGTGCGAGGTAGATGAACCCCTCATGCGTGGATTCCGGCTCAGGTGCTTCGCCCTTGCTGACCTGGACCATGCGGCCCCGTTCCAGTTCGACGGGATCGATTGCACGAGTGACGGTGATGTAGCCGTAGATGGCCATTGAGTGGCGGCCTTCTTCAGCAGTCCAGCGACGTGCCCAGGTACCCCACGCGCCGTCCCGGCCGAACATCCGCTCGACGGTCCGGAAGTAGTACGGCAGGTTGTCCTCGGTCAGCAGGTTGACGTGCAGTGCGCTGCGAACCTCGGGTGAAAGCTGTGCCCCGGCGAGGTCGGCGTCCTCCGGAGTCCAGACGTGGTCCTCCATGTGATCGCGGCCGCGGCTGTACGGCACATACTCGTGTGGGAACCACTCCTTGGTGGTCTCCAAATGACGTTCGAGCAGTCGCTCGACGTCAGGAGTGATGGCGTGGAGGATTTCCTGCTCGTTCACGCTCCTCAGCCTACCGACCAGTAGGTAGCCCGTCCACCTCAGACGCGCGCGACATCTCAGACTCGCAGCGTTACCTCGAATGCTGTGTCGGGTCAGCCAGGCGGGAGCCAAGTGATTTCGGCGCTCGCGAGTTCGTACACCGCTCCGACGACCATCAGCTCGCCCGAATCGATGCGGGCGGACAGCACGTTGCTGCGCTCGCGGAAGGCGGCGACGGAGTTGGCGACGTTCGTGGCGATGACGCGGTCGACGAACTCGGCGTCGCCGCCGCCCAGCGACGGACCATCGGATTCTGCCTCGACGGCCGGATTGATCTTCCCGAGCAGTTGTGTGAGGTTGCCGAGTTCGGCGCCGTCGCAGGCGCCCTTGACTGCGCCGCACGCACTGTGCCCGAGTACGACAATGAGCTTGGCGCCGGCCAGTTCGGTGGCGAACTCGAAGCCACCGAGAACGTCGTCATCGACCACGTTGCCGGCCGAGCGGGCGACGAACACCTCGCCGATCCCGACGTCGAGCACGGCCTCGACTGGGACGCGGCTGTCAATGCACCCGAGCACGGCGGCGAGCGGAAACTGACCGCCGGCGGTCTCGGAGGCCTCTGCGAGTAGGTCTCGGTCATTGGGGGCGCCCGATGCGAAGCGCTCGTTCCCGGCCTGCAGGCGAGACAGCACATCAGCTGGGGTCGACGACTGCTGAAGGGTGGCGGTGGGGACGGTGGACATGTCGTGGTCTCGCTTTCGTTGGTGTGGCATCGGGAGGGGGGTCGTTGTGGGTCAGGTTTCGGTGACGGCGGCAGGCGATACGGCGAGCGCGGCAAGTGCAGTGACCACGTCCGGATGGACATCGGTCTCTTCGACGAGCCCGCCGACGAGTTCGACGCTCCGCAGCATGTCGAGTGGCTGCTCGGCGACTCCGGCGAGCAGCACACGCACATCGCGCTGCTCGATGTCGAGGATGACCTCTTCGAGTGCGTAGAGGCCAGACTGGTCGATCGAGGGAACGCGTGACAAGTCGATGACGAGCGTCCGAGCGTGGGCGGGCAGCGTCCCGGAGAGCTCGCGGAACCCGGCGGTGATGCCGAAGAAGAGTTGACCGTGCACTCGCTTCACGAACACGTCGCTCGTCATGTCCTCGACGTCGTCGTGGATCGGTTCGCCAGCGGCATCGACTGGTACCAGGTCGGTGTGTTGTTCGCCGAGGTCGGCAGCTCGCTTCATGAAGAGCACACAAGCCAGCACCAGTCCGGCGGCCACCGCGATGATCAGGTCGCCGAACACGGTGATCAGCAACACGAGGAGGAGGACCGCGCCATCGGCCTTGGGCACGTCGCGAAGGTGCCGGAGGCCCTTGCGGTCGACGATGACGAAGCCGATCGGGATCAAGATGCCTGCGAGTACCGCCAATGGAACGACCGAGACAAGGCTCCCAGCGCCGAGCAGCATCACCAAGAGCAACAGCCCGTGGAACGCTCCGGACAGGCGGGTGCGGCCGCCGGCATCGATGTTCACCACCGTCCCCTTCGTCGCTCCCGCGCTGGGAAGACCACCAATCAGCGCTGATGCCATGTTGCCGAGACCCTGGCCGACCAACTCGCGGTTCGGGTCGTGCTTGGTCTTGGTGATGTTGTCGGCGATCACCGAGGTGAGGAGGGAATCGATCGACCCGAGGATCGCGAGGATCAGGCCGTACTCGATGACGAGCAGCAAGCTGTCCGAGCTCACCCCGAGTATCTCACTGGCCTGGAGGCCTGGCAGACCATCTGGCAGGTCGCCAATCTTGGCGATGTCGAGCCCGACGATCTCTGACACGATCGTTCCGACGAGGAGTGCGCCGAGGGCCGCCGGGATCAGCTTGGTGATCCGAGGAAGAAGGAAGAACACTGCGATCGTGAGCGCACCGACACCGACAGCGGCTCCGTCGATGTTCGACAACGGCTCGTCGATCCGGCGGAACACGTCGATCGTCGACTTCGGTGAGTCACTGCCCAGAAACGGCCAGATCTGGAGGATGACGATGATCAGGCCGACGCCACTCATGAAGCCCGAGATGACCGGGTACGGGAAGTACCGCACGTACTTGGCGACCCCGAGGAAGCCGAAACCGACCTGGAACAGGCCGCCGGCGAAAAACGTGAGCAAGATGATACCCAGCGCGCTGTCAATGTCGCCGGCATCGGCGATGGCGAGTGAGACGATGGTGGCTGACACCACCGTCATCGGGCCGGTCGGGCCGGTCACCTGTGTCGCCGTCCCGCCGAACACGGCCGCGACGATGCCGGCGGCGATTGCCCCGTACAGGCCGGCTTCGGCCCCGAGGCCTGATTGCACGCCGAAGGCGAGCGCGAGTGGGAGTGCGACGACTGCGGCGACCAGACCGCCCAACAGGTCGCCCCGGATGCGTTCGTTCTTGGGGAGTTGGGCGTTGGGGCCTCGGGGACCGGCGGTCATCGGTTGCGTTTCCTTCTCTTGCAGTAAAAGATACTCTTGAATATATCTTTCAAAATACACATATCCTCTCCTACTCATTCTCATTGGATGTTGGTGCTCCACCCGTTGATCCAGCTCATGGTCTGGTCGGCTCGCTGTGGCACCGAATCGAAAGGACCACGCCCGCGGCTACCTTGGAGTCGTGACGGTCGCAGGACGCCTCCAGGCAACAGGAGTCGTGCTGACGGTCACCGAGCGCCGCATCGCCGACGTGGTCCTCGCGACACCGCAGGTCGTGGCGTTCGGGACCGTCGCCGAGGTCGCAGCAGCCGCTGAGGCCGGCACGGCCACGGTCGTCCGCCTCGCTACCAAACTCGGCTACGGCGGTTTCGTCGATCTGCAAGCCGACGTCCGCGACGAGTTCGCACACCAGCTCATGCCCGCCGCCGAGCGGATCAGGCAACTCGGCGCCTCGGAAGACCTCGCAGGCCGGCACATCGCTGCTGAATCCGGCAACGTGACCGGCACGCTCGCAGGCCTCGACGCAGCGACCGTCGGCACAGTCGTCGGACTGCTGGCCGATGACCGGCGGCCGGTCGGCGTACTGTCCGGTTCGGCGTCGCGCGGCGTGGCGACGCAGTTCGTTCACGATCTCTGCCATCTCCGACCCGGCGTCGAACTCATCGGTGGCAACGACGTCGACGTGCTCCAGACCCTCGCGCTGGCGGCGCCGAACACGGTCATCATCGCCGTGGACCTGCGACGCTACGACCGGTGGCTGCTCGACGCGCTCGTTACCGCACACCGCCACGGGTTCCTGATCGTCGCCGTCAGCGACAGTGTGATCTCACCGCTCGCTGCCGATGCGGCGCACGCGCTCGTCGTCGACGCTGTCTCCGCCGGACCGTTCGACAGCCACGTGGGCACCCTTGCACTGTTCAACCTCGTGGTGGCCGAGGTCGCAGTCGCCCGACGGTCGAACGCCACGAAACGACTCGACCGCCTCGAACAGGCCTGGTCCGCCGACGGTGCGCTCGATGGCTGAGACGTCGACGGGCACCGTGAGGATCGATCAGTGGCTGTGGTCGGTGCGCATCACCAAGACGCGCGCCGACGCTGCGGATCTCTGCCGATCTGGGCATGTGAAGATCAACGCCAAGACAGCCAAGCCCTCGTCGAAGGTTGCAGTGAACGACCGAGTCGAGGCTCGAGTGCACCAACTCGAACGGATCTTCATCGTGCGCGAGCTGATCACCAAGCGCGTCGGTGCGACGCTCGCCGTCGACTGCTACGAGGATCACAGCCCACCGCCCCCGGTACGCGAGTTCACGCCTCCGGTCTTCGAACGTGACCGTGGTGCCGGGCGTCCGACCAAACGCGATCGTCGGCGCCTCGATGCTCTCCGAGGCAGGTCCAAACACACGTGACGAGCTCGCGATCCGGTGTGACGCCCACCACAAAAGTCGACGCCGGTGAAAGTCCAGCAGCTACCTTCGAAACATGCGAAGACTCACGGGAGGAGTCGCCGCGATCGCCATGCTGCCCGCAGTGGTTGTTGCGACGACGACGTACGACATTGCTGGCGCCGCATCGGGAGATGTCGTCATCAACGAGATCTACTACCACCCGGTCGACGACGACCCGGACGGCGAGTTCCTCGAACTGCACAACACGACGAGCAGCGCGATCGACCTGAACGGCTGGTGTGTCGACGGGATCAAGTTCTGCTTCACGGACAGTGCGCCGATCGCTGCCGGCGGCTTCCTGACCTTGGGCTCCCCGGGATACGAGGGCGCCCTGTCGAACGGCGGTGAGGAACTGATCCTCCTGGACCCGAACGGCGCCGAGGTCGACGTCGTCGACTACGACGACAAGGACGACTGGCCGGCGTTCGCCGACGGCGAGGGAGACTCCCTTCAACGGCTCGACCCGAAGTCGGACGGCGACGACCCCGGCAACTGGCGATCAGACCCGCCGACACCCAACGCGCGCAACACGGTCCGGTCTGCCCCGATGCCGGTCTGGTCGGACGTGAAGCACACGACATCTCCTGCCCCAGGAGCCCCCGTCGTCGTCACCGCAAGCGTCCGCGATGCGGCAGCGGCGTCGATCACCTACGTCATCGGTTTCAACGCTCCGATCACCGTCGACGTTGCGATCGAAGACGGCGCAGTCCGAGCAACGATCCCCGGCCAGCCCGCCGGCACCCTCATCCGGTACCGCCTCAACGGCGGGTCAACCCGCCAGGTCATCGGCACGTGGCCGCGCCAAGGCGACGGTGCCACCTACACCGGCACGACCGTCGCCAGCGCATCGAACACCGACCTGCCGAGGTTCGAGTGGTTCATGCCCGATGCCGCCTACGACGAGGCATTCAGAGACCTGACGCTCACCGGTGACGACGGCTACCCAGCGGTGCTCGCCCACGGAGGTGAGATCTTCGACAACACCAAGGTGCGCGTCAAAGGCCAGATCTCGCGTTTGCAGCCGAAGAAGAAGTGGAAGTTCATCCTGGCCCCGGGCCGCGAGCTCGAGATCGACGGTCTGCTTCCCGAGGGCGTCGACGAGTTCGCGCTCCACTCGAACTGGAGCGACAAGTCGTTTCTGCGTGAGACCATCGCCTACGAGGCCTTCGACGCTGCGGGTGTCCAGGTGTCGCAGGCGTTCCCGGTGCAACTCGAGCGGAACAACCAGTTCTACGGGCTCTACACCTACGTCGAACAGCAGGACGGGACGTGGCGTGATCGGTGGGGCCTCGACGAGGGCGCCATCTACGAAGTCGGTGGCGGCAACGTGTTCGGGCTGCTGATGGAGTCCGATGCTCGGCTCGGCCAATCAGCTCTGCGCCGCAAGTACGAAAAAGAGACCAAGGAGTTCGAGGACGACACCAAGCTGCGCGAGCTGATCACCGTGCTGAACGGGACATCAGGCTCGTTGCGGCGCACCTGGATCGAGGAGAACGTCGACGTGCCGTCGGTGGTCAACACCATTGCTGCCAGCATGGTGTTCCAACATCAGGACTACGGCTTCAAGAACTACCGGTTGACGTACAACCAGCTCGGAAAATGGACCACGATTCCCACCGACTTCGACCTCACCTTCGGGCACCGGGCTCGCATCAGCTGCGGAGCGACGTGTGACGAGGTTGGCATCGGCGGCGCCTTCGAACACCCTGGCGGCCCACTGTTCCTTCCCTTCTTCACCGAGCCCGATCTGGCGGAGTTGGTGCGGCAACGGATCCGCACCATCACCGAGGAGATCCTGCGCGACGGCGGACTGCAGGCGCGCGTGATCGAGCTGCGCGACTCGACCGCCGACGAAGCGCTGCGAGATCGAGCCATCTGGGGGACCTATGGGGCCCAGAAGGCGCCGGTCGCCGACGCCAACGACATCATCGATCGCTTCATGGACCCGCAGGTGTCCCGTCTGCTCGGCACCATGGTGAGTCAGGGGCGAGTCGCGCCGTCGAGTACGCCGATCGCGCCGCGCCTCGAGATCACGAAAGTCGAATACGGCGAGAACGGGATCGTGGCACCGCACATCTTCGTGCGAAACCTCGAAGGCGTGATGGTCGACATCAGTTCGTACGCGATCGACGAACTCGACTACGAGGTCCCGGGCGGCACGATCCTGATGCCGGGACAGACGCTGGCGATCTTCAACGAGGACGCCGGCGAAGTCGCACCGTTGTTCCGGGGCCTCGTCCTCGGTGGGACCTTCCCGGAGGATCTCGACGACCAGCGCGGCTTCACGATCACGAACCGCCGAGGTGTGGTGGTCGCTGCCTGGACGAGCCTGCTGCCCGGTGAGTTCACCGAGATCAGCGGCGCCCCGAATCGTTCCGGGATCATTTCGCTCACGTCGACGGTCTCAGGTGCAGCCGGCTACCTGCAGGTCGTCGACTGCGACGCCGATCCGAGCCGAACGTCGAACGTGAACAACGATGGGCCGCTCCAGAACCGAGCGGGTGCTGCCATCGTCCGGTTCGATGACGACGGCAAGGCGTGCATCTTCAACTCGGCATCCACACACGTCGTCGTCGACCTCCAGGGCTACCTCGACGACAGCGCGGTCGACGACGTCGCCGACATCCGGCTGATCGACACTCGCGACCTCGGCGCGCGGCGCGCAGCCGGCTCACAGACCAAGATCACCGGGCGGCCGAACTCGTCGGCATTCGTGTCGATGGTGGCCGTCGAGACGACCACCGGTGGGTTCCTTCAAGTGCTGCCCTGCGGTTCGACGCCGGGGAAGTTCTCGAACAACAACTACGACGGTGCGAATCAGATCCGCTCGAGTCTGAGCGTGGTCCGCTTCGACGCGAATGGCGAAGCCTGCATCTACACGCACGCAGCGAGCCATATCGTCGCGGACCTGCAGGCCTACGTCGCAGACGATGCCGTCGACGACATCGCCGATGTTCGTCTGCTGGACACTCGTGCCGGAGCCAAACCCGCAGCAGGGTCGGTCACCAAGGTCAGGGGACGTCCGAACTCGGTGGGCATCGGTGGTGTGGTCGCGACCGAGACCGAGGCAGCGGGCTTCCTGCAGGTGGTGCCGTGTTCGGTCGAGCCCGGGAAGAACTCGAACGTCAACTTCGAGTCGCCCGGTCAGAACATCGTGAGCCTGGCGATGTTGCCCTTCGACGCCGCCGGAGAGGTCTGCATCTACGCTCACGTCGCGACGCACATCGTCGTCGACATGCAGGCCTCTTTCGAGTCGGGCTCATTCGACGACATCGCCGATGATCGTCTCGCCGACACGCGCGACGACTGACGAGCCCGTCCCGTTGTGGGGGCCGCGAATCGTCGGGAAGATGATTCGTGGGAAGATGAATCGCAGGCCGAACGAGACGCGGTAGCGTTCCGGCTCTGCCCGACACCGGATCGCGAGCAAGTACCACTGACGTCGGCGCAACGCCCGACTCCGTAGGTGCGGTCGTGGGTTCAGACGTGCACGCCCCGGACCCGGCTGAAGCGGTCGACGACGAGACGCAACCGCAACCCGTTGTCCGGGGTGGTCTTGCGCTGTGGGCGCTGTTCCTCGGCTTCGGCATGCTGATGGTGGGCAACGGCCTCAACCTCGCCGTGCTCGGCGTGCGCGTCGTCGACGAGGGGTTCGGTGTCACGACGAGTGGATACGTGATGTCGTGCTACTTCGCCGGCTTCTTGCTCGGTCCTGCGGTCATTTCGCGCCTGCTCGCAACCGTCGGCCACATCCGGGTGTTCGCCGGCCTCGCGTCCGTTGCCTCAGGTGCGGTGTTGATCCACTCGATCTCGGTGGTCCCGATCACCTGGGCCTTGATGCGCCTGGTGTTCGGGTTCTGCATGGCGGGCCTGTACATCGTGCTGGAGTCATGGCTGAACGACGCCTCGACCCCGCGCACGCGGGGGCGAACGCTCGCCATCTACATGGTGGTGTCGATGGGCGGTCTCGCCATCGGCCAGTTGATCATCGCGTTCGTCGACACCGCCGGATTCACCCTCTTCATCATCGCGTCCGTCCTCGTGTCGCTGGCACTGGTGCCGGTGACCTTGGCAGCGACGACCGAGGCGCCACCCGTGCGCGAAGCCGAACGCCTCGGCCTGCGCGAGCTGTACCAGACGGTGCCGACCGGCCTGGTCGGCATGCTCTTCACCGGCATGTCCGTCGGGGTGCTCTTCAGCCTCGGTGCGGTCTATGCACGCGGCGTCGGATTCGAACCACAACGGCTCGCCGCGTTCCTCGTCCTGCCGACCATCGGGTCGCTCCTGCTGCAGTTGCCGGTCGGCCTGATCTCGGATCGGTTGCCGCGTCGCGCCGTGATCTTCGTCGTGGCAATCGCCGCGACGGTCATCTGTGTAGCGATGGCCATCCTGCCGTCCGACAGCTCATTGGTCCTGGCCGGGATGTTCCTACTGGGCGGCATGACGTTCCCCCTGTACTCCTTGCTGCTCACCTACACGCTCGACTGGTCGGCGCCGGGCAAGGCAATCGGGGCGAGCAGTTCGCTGCTGCGCGTGAACGCCATCGGCGCGGTGATCGGTCCGCTGGTCGCGGCGTCGGTGATGGGTTCGGTGGGTCCGTCAGCGTTCTTCTGGGCAATGGTGGTCAGCCACGGCGCCATCGCCGGGTACGTCGGCTACCGGATCCTGTCCGCCGACGCGTTGCCGATGGACCGGCAGGGCAAGTTCATCGCCTTTCCCGCTCGCTCGACCGAGATGGTCGTTCGTCTGGCGGGCCGGCCACTCAAGGCATCGCGCGCGGCATTACGACGCGCCACACAGCGCTGACTCGCCAGATCTCCAGACCCTGGTTGTCAGGGCGTCAGCGTCTTCGAGCGCCACTGCTCGGTCGCAGCGACCTGGTTGAACGTGTAGAGGTGGATGCCGTCGATACCGAGTTCGACGAGGTCGTCGGCGAGCGGCTTGAGGAGTTGATCGGGATCGAACGAGCGCTGCGTCATCATCTTGCCGAGAGCCTTGCGGTTCTTCGACAGGTACCGCAACGACGTGCCGACACCGAGGCGGACGCCCATGGTCATCAGCTTGGTGCGGTCGATCACGCCCGGGACACCGAGGTGGACGGGCACGGTGAAACCCGCAGCGCGTTCGGCTCGAAGCCAGGTTCGGATCCGGTCGGCCGAGAAACACATCTGCGTGCTGACGTGTGCGGTGCGGCCGCTGTCCAGGATGAGCCGTTGCTTGATGTGGAGCGCATCGTGTAGTTGCTCGGTCGTGATGAACGGGTGAGTATCCGGATACGACGTGTACCCGATGTGGTCGATCTGGCGTTGCTCAGCACCGTCGGCGTCATCGTGGACAATGAAGGCCTCGATGAACTCGATTGCATCGAAGTAGCAGCCGGGCTCGTCAGCGTCACCGCCGACGACGAAGATCTCGCGCACCCCGATGTCGACGAGTCGAGCCCGGATCGACGCCAGGTGCTCGGGTGTCTGCACCATACGTGCCGAGATGTGCGGGGTGACGGCGTGGCCGGCAGCGACGAGGGCGGCGGTCTCGTCCAGGGTTGCCTCGATCGTCTTGGCCGGCGAACAGGTCATGGAGATGTGCGAGTTCGAAACGAGTTCGGTGACGGCACGGTCGAGGCTCTTCATCGGAATCAACTCGACCTTGGCTGCCTCGATCATCGAGCGGAGGTGCGATGGTCCGGGCCGCAGGAGCGGACGGCGCAGCGTGCGCCGACGCCGCTGGCCCTGACTGCTCGGCAGAGTATTCGGTTCTGCAGACATCGGTGTCTCCAATCAGATGAAGGTGTTCGGGCAAGAGGTGGGACGGGAGTGTGTGTTCAGCTGAGTCCGACGACGTTGCCGTCGGCATCGATGTCGATCTGTTGCAACGCAGGTGTCTGGCCGAGGCCGGGCATCGTGCGCATGTCTCCGCAGATCGGGTAGACGAAGCCGGCGCCGACCGATGCGCGCACTTCGCGCACGGGCAACGTCCAGCCGGTGGGGGCACCCTTCAACGACGCGTCGTGCGACAGCGAGAGGTGTGACTTGGCAATGCAGACCGGCAGGTTGCCGAAACCATTCGCCTCGTAGTTGTCGATCTGCTTGTTGGCCTGCGCGGAGAACTCGGCGCCGTCGGCTCCGTAGACCTTCGTTGCCACCGTCGTGATCTTGTCGCGCAGACTCATCTCGTCGGGATACAAGACCTGGAAGTTCGACTCCTCCTCTGCTGCTTCGGCGACCGCGTGAGCGAGTTCGGTTGCACCGGCGCCGCCTTCGGTGAAGTGCATGGACACCGCCGAGCGAGCGTCGAATTCCTCGGCGATCTCCTTGATGGCGTTGATGTCGGCGTCGTGGTCGCCGGGGAACACGTTGATCGCGACGACCGGTGTACAGCCGTGGATCCGCATGTTCTCGAGTTGCTTGCGCAGGTTGTCGCCACCCTCGTGTACCTCGTCGGGGTTCTCCTTCAAGAGATCTGCAGGTAGCGGCTTGCCGGCGACGATCTTGTGCTTGCCGGAGTGTGCCTTGAGGCCGCGCACTGTCGCGACCAGTACGGCGGCATCGGGGGCGAGGCCCGACGCGCGGCACTTGATGTTGAAGAACCGCTCCGCGCCCATGTCGGCACCGAAGCCGGCCTCGGTGATGAGGTAGTCGCCCATGTGGACACCGATGCGGTCGGCGACGATCGAGCTGTTGCCGGTGGCGATGTTGCCGAACGGGCCCGTGTGCACGAGTGCGGGTGTGTTCTCCAACGTCTGCATCAGGTTCGGCTTGATGGCCTCCATCAGGATCACTGCCATCGAGCCGGCGACCTTCAGGTCCTCGGCGGTCACCGGCGTGCCGGCCCCCCTAGAAGATTTCGATCCGGTGTAGCCGACGACGATGCGACCGAGACGCTCGCGGAGATCCTGCAAGCTGGTGCACAGTGCCAGCGTCGCCATCACCTCCGACGCCGCAGTGATGTCGAAGCCGGTTTCGCGCGGCACGCCGTCGAGGCGCCCACCGAGGCCGACGTTCACATTGCGCAGCGCCCGGTCATTCACGTCGAGCACGCGCCGCCAGGTGATGTTGTAGAGATCGAGGCCGGATTCGTTGCCGTGGTAGAGGTGGGCGTCGACTGCCGCTGAGCACATGTTGTGCGCTGCGGTCACGGCGTGCATGTCGCCGGTCAGGTGCAGGTTGAGCAGTTCCATCGGCACGACCTGGCTATAGCCGCCGCCGGCCGCGCCGCCCTTGATGCCGAAGGTCGGGCCCATCGAGGGTTGGCGGACGGCGATGACGCCGCGCTTGCCGATGTGGCTGAACCCTTGGCCGAGGCCGACGGTGGTCGTGGTCTTGCCTTCGCCGAGCGGCGTGGGTGTGATCGCTGAGACGACGACATACTTCGCCTTGGGCCGGTCGGACATCTTCTCGATGGCATCGAGGCCGATCTTGGCCGCTCCGATTCCGTATGGCTCGAGACACTCTTGAGGAATGCCGGAATCGGCAGCGATCTCGGTGAGTGGCTTGAGCACGGCCTTGCTCGCGATGTCGAGGTCAGAGGGGAATCCCATGGTGCATCCAGTTCTTCGCTGCGCACAGCGTGCTCGTCCGCCGCGAGAGTCCACCCGGCCGGAATCATCCTGTGTTCCACATGGTGGAACGGTTCCATCATACAGAACAGCAGAGGGTGTGTCGAGTGTGTTGCGGAGCACCTCGATGTGGCAGCGTGTGGAGGGCGGTGTGCGGTGGCAGCGATGGCGGCTCGGCGGAGGGCTTCTGCGACAGTCTGGCGAACATCGAAGAGTCCGACATCAACCCCGACGACGACTTCGACGGCGCGATGCAGGCCTTGGAAGACGTGAAGTCGAACGCGCCAGGCGACTTGAAAGGCGAACTCGACACGTTCATCGAGGTCATGAACAACATCAACGACGCCGGTGACGACGCCGACTTCAGCGAGTTCGAGGACCAAATAGCGGACTTGACCGCAGCGGTCGAGAAGATTCAGGAGTATGCGGACGCGAACTGCGAAGACCTCCCGGAAGACCTGTTCAACTGATCGGATTCACGTGACCGGCTTCAGCGGCCGTCAGGTCGGTACAGCTTGATCGGCCGCTGTGCGGTCATCGACTCGTGCTGCTTGTTCCACGGCTTGCCGGCGAATGCACCGCCGTCGACCACCTGTGCGTGCCCGGTGACGTAACTCGACTCGTCGCTGGCCAACCACACCGCAGCGTTGGCGATGTCAACGGGGTCACCGATCCGACCGAGCACCTGGGTTCGGCCGAACCTGGCCTTCATCTCGTCGAGCTGATCGTCAGTCGCCTTCGCGAAGCCGGCGGCGAGCGGTGTCGCGATGATGCCCGGGCAGATGCAGTTGCAGCGGACGCCGTAGTCGCCGAGTTCGAGGGCGACGGACTTGGTGAGGTGGATGACCGCGGCCTTGGCGACGCTGTAGAGGTGTGGTGACCAGCCGGCCTGGAGCCCGGCGACCGACGCCGTGTTGATGATCGATCCCGATCCCTGCTCGCGCATGATCGGCGTCGCGTGCTTGATCCCGAGGAACACACCTTTCACCAACACGTCGAAGGTGATGTCGAAGTCGTCGGTAGTGATGGTCTCGACCGGCCCGATCGCTCCGCCGAAGCCAGCGTTGTTGAACATGATGTCGAGGCGCCCCCACCGCGACAGGGCTTCGCCCACCATTGCCTCGACGTCGTCCTCGCTTGACACGTCGGCCTGGAAGAACGCTGCGGCGTCGCCGAGTTCGTCGACAAGCGCCAGAGCTTTCACCTCGTGCATGTCCGCGACGAGGACCTTCGCGCCCTCGTCGACGAATCGGCGCGCACTCGCTGCGCCGATCCCGCTCCCTGCTCCGGTGATGATCGCGACCTGTCCGTCGAGTCTCATGACTGCCCCGTGTTGACACTGGTGGCTTCGTTCGCCTTGGCTGGTGACGGCGATCGTGTCTCGCAGCCCGGGAGGTCGCCGGACGCTCGCCAGTCATCGAGGATCTCGAAGAACCTGACGGGCCCGGCGCCGTAACTGGCTGAGAAGAAGCCGTTGCCGTTGGCTGCTTGACCTTCGTTGTTGTAGTAGCCGGGAGTGCACTCGGCACGGAATCGTTCGCCCAGTCGTGCTTTGGCGTGCATCTCGGCAACCCAGGCATCTTCGGCTTCGACCGAGGTTTCGACCACGCTGGCGCCCTGCGCGCGGGTGGTGTCCAGGATGTGGCTGATGTGCACAGCCTGCTCGTTGAGCGTCTGGGGCACGTTGACGGTCACGGCGCCCTGCGTGAATCCCATGAAGAACATGTTCGGGAAGCTTGCGGTCTGCATGCCGTGCAACGTGCGGAGCCCTTCGGCCCACTTGTCACTGAGCTCGACGCCGCCGAGACCGACGACGTCGTACCCGGCTCGGCGGGTGTAGCTGGTGCCGACTTCGAAGCCCGTCGCGAAGATGATGCAGTCGAGTTCGTACTGCTCGCCATTGGCGACGAGTCCGCTCTCGGTGAATCGGTCGACGCCCTTGCCGTCGGTGTCGACGAGGTGCACGTTCGGGCGGTTGAACGTCGGCAGGTAGTCGTCGTGGAAGCACGGTCGTTTGCAGAACTGGCGGTAGTACGGCTTGAGTGACTCGGCCACGTTCGGGTCGTCGACGATCTTCTGTGCGCGCCGGCGGACCGTCTCCATCTTGCGGTAGTCGGCCATCTCCATCAGCTCGGCGCGCTCTTCCCGGGTGAGTCGACGGCCGAGCTTCTTCGAAGCGGTCTTCGCAGCGATCCCCGTGAGGTTGCGCATGATGTCGGTCCAGCCGTCGTTGACGAGGTCTTCGTCCTGGTGGGCGCCAGTGACCAACTGGTTGAAGTTGTCCATCCGCCGGTACTGCCATCCCGGCTCCAACGATTCGGCGAAGCCCGGCGGAGTCGGCCGATTGTTTCGGACGTCGATCGATGACGGTGTCCGTTGGAAGACGAACAGTTCCTTCGCCGCGTCGCCGAGGTGCGGCACGCACTGGACTGCGGTGGCGCCCGTGCCGATGATGCCGACGCGCTTGTCGGCGAGCCCTGCGAGGCCACCGTTGCTGTCGCCGCCGGTGTAGTCGTAGTCCCAGCGACTGGTGTGGAACGTGTGGCCCCGGTAGTCGTTGATGCCGTCGATGCCGGGCAGCTTCGGGCGGCTCAACGGACCCGCCGCCGAGACGACGACCCGCGCTGTCATCTGGTCGCCCCGATCGGTCTCGATCGTCCAGTGCCCAGCGGCCTCGTCCCACTCGAGATGAGTGACCTCGGTCGACATCACTGCGTTGCGGTAGAGGTCGTAGTGGCGCGCAATGTTGCGTGAGTGCTCCATGATCTCCGACGCGTAGGAGTACTTGTGCTTCGGGATGTAGTCGAGTTCTTCGAGCATCGGCAGGTAGCAGTACGACTCCACGTCGCACATCGCACCGGGATACCGGTTCCAATACCAGGTGCCGCCGAAGTCGCCGCCCTTTTCGATCATGCGGATGTCGGTGAACCCGGACTCGCGGAGTCGGCCACCCATCAGCAGCCCGGCGAAGCCGCCGCCGATGACGGCGACATCAGCGTGATCGAACAGCGCATCGCGTTCCTCCGGCTCGACGTACGGGTCGTCGACGTAGCTGCTGAAGTCGCCGGTGACCTCCACGTACTGCTCGTTGCCGTCGTTACGGAGACGCTTGTCGCGCTCGGCGAGATAGCGCACCTTGAGTTCGGCTGCATCGAAGTCGATGTCGCCCAGCGTGTCGTACAGCACTTCTTCGAACGTGGTCACCGTTGCGCCTCTCTTCGGGTTGATCGCGACCTTAGGAGGGCAGCCCTCGCGGAGCAGACCCGGACTGAGGCGGTCACCGACCTGGGAGTTCTTCGAATCGCACGCCCTTCGGACACGTCCCCTCGATCTCGTTCTTCAGGTCCTCTCTCACGAAGACGGACGTTCTCATCTTCGCAAGTCGAAAGATCTTCCTGTCGCCGAGTTTCCGCTCATCGATGACGAGTGTTTCTGCTGACAGAATCTTGTGCTGATCTTCGGGGAAGATGTCTGCGGGAAGTCTGTGCAACTTCGAACGGAGTTCGTCGATCGCGTCTTCGCCGTTGAGAATGTTCAAGAAGAAGTACTCCGGAACGTGGCTCCGGTTCGACACGTCGATGTCGAGCGTTTGAAACTCGCTTGAGTCAACGGTCTCCGTGAGCATCGAAACAAAGTCCAGCGACACAACTGGGTCGACCGGCCCGCCGACCAAGATGTCTGGAAACTCGCCAGCGAGATTGACCACCCTCATGGTGATCTCCTCCGATGCCAAAGGGACCCCACGGTCGTACATCGCGTGCAGCTGATCCGAGACGTCCATGTCGCCGACGTACGCGTACTTCTTTCTCTCTGTGTTCCAATCGAGCTTGAAATATCTCAGAAGCGGCCTCGCGATTGGCTGACTCTACGTCGGAAGAGGCAAGTGCGCGAACCTGTGGTGATGACAGCCATCACCACCGCCGATCGGTTGGAACTGCACGAATTGCCGGGCCGCTATGGCGATGCGATCGACGATCGTGACTGGGTGGGGCTCGACCGTATTTTCACTTCCGATGCTGTCTTCGATCTGACTGACCTCGGCGTGCCACTTCTTGTCGGTCTCCCCGAGATCAGGCGCTTCATGGATGAAGACGCGCAACATCCCAAGACGCACACGATGACGAACATCTACGTCGACGAGACCGATGCTGGTGTCGAGCTGAACTTCAGGATCGTCGCGCTGCAGAAGGGTGGTCTCGCCGGCACCGCCTCGTACTACGACCAGGTCGCGAAGACCGAGGCCGGATGGCGCGTGCAGCATCGAGTCGTCACCCTCCGCCGTCGCCCTCGAACCATCTCCCCTCTGACCTGACTCCGCCCGTCCGCCTCGCGGTTTGTGTCGGCACACAGACCGACTGCGGCCGTTGTCGCTGACACAAATCGAGTACCGGGTCCCGACAGCTCGTTTGCGTCAGCACATACGTCGACCCCGGGTGTTGTTGCTGACACGAACGTCGGAGGGGGGCGATGCACAAAGTGGTCAGTCGGCGGCGAAGGTGCGCTTGCCGCGTCGGACGGCTTCGCGCATGAGGTGGCGGTTGCCTTCTTCGCGCAGGAGGCGGAGACGCACCCGGACGAGCTTCCAGCCCCCGGCGGTGCGGATTGCATCGTCGGTGTAGGTACCGAACATCGTGTACTTGTCGCCACCCAGGCCGGTGTGCAGCCAGTGCTCGGCACGCATGTGCGCGGTGATGGTCGCACGGTCGCCGTCGATCTCGTAACGGTGTGAACCCATGAAGTGCTGCGATCGTTCGAGGCCGGCAAACAGGACGCGAGCGTTGGCGACGACGAGATCGGCGGCCGCAGGACGTGGCGGCGGCTCGGGCTGATAGTCGCTCATGTCCATCGTGACCTCGTCGGCGAAGACCGATCGCCAGAGCTCCCAGTCCTCGTGGTCGAGGCCGAAGGCATAGCGATGGAGGAGGTCGCGGAGGTCGGACTCGTCGACGAGGCGCTGCAGTACCTCGTCGTTCATCGTGAGTTTCCTGACTGGTCGTTGTTCGGTCGAGTGGTGAGGGCGTCGGTCCACTCGTCGGTGCCGAGCGCTTCGCCGGGGCTGGTCGACCCGGCGCCGGCACCGAGCCAGTCGTCGAGGACTTCGGCATTGTGCTCGCCCCGGTGTGCCGCGACGCCGATGGCGGAGAAGTCGGTCGCGGACATCCGGTACGGGTTGCGGATCACCGGCCGTGTGCCTCCGGCGCGGTCGTCGATCTGGACCACCGACTCGCGATGCACGAGCGTCGGTGATTCGAGCACCTCGCCGCACTCACGGACGTCCGCCCAGGCGAGATTCGCAGCATCGAACGTGGCGATCACGGCGGCGCGATCGGGGAGACCGCACAGGTGCTCGGTGATCACCTTGCGGCGCGACAGGATCTTGTCGTCGATCGATGCTTCGGGCGGCAACGGGTCGACGAGCCCAGCCGTGTTCGACAGCTGATGCCAGATCCAGCGCAGTCCGCCGGTGAGCATCTTCGGGCCGTCGACCGTGCGCCACACCTCACCGTTGATCGATTCGCGCCGTCGGGCCCCGTCGAGGGCGTTGATGATGATGTCGGCTGAGTAGGTCATTGCATCCATCATCGCCATATCGATGTGCTGGCCGGGCCCGCCCGCATCGCGAGCGCGGAGCGCGGCGAGTACGGCGATCACCCCGTGCATCCCGGACAGGACATCAGCTGCGCTGAGGTCGAGGTCGAGGGGCATCTCGTCACCGACGGGTGCCGGGAGGATGCCGGCCTCAGCGTGGACGATCGAGGCGTACGCGGCGCGCTGGGACTCGGGGCCGTCCTGGCCGAACCCGCTGATCGACAGCATGATCAGCTCGGGATTGCGTGCTGACAGCGCATCCCAAGCGAGCCCGAACTTGTCCATCACGCCGGGCCGGAAGTTCTCGAGCACGACGTCGGCCTGATCGGCCAGTTGCATGACCAGGTCAGGTCCGCCGTCGGCAGTGAGGTCGATGCAGACGTTGCGCTTCCCGACGTTCTGCTGGGTGTAGTAGGTGGACAGCCCAGCGGTCTTGCGGCCCCACAGGCGAGTGACGTCACCGTCAGGTGGTTCGACCTTGACGACGTCGGCACCGAGTTCGGCCAGTGTCCGTCCGGCGATCGGCCCGGCGAAGACGCAGGTCAGGTCGAGCACCTTCACGCCATCGAGTGGTCGGGCCGTCGCAGCAGGAGCAGTGAAGGAGTCGGCGGTGTTCTCGTTGCCGGACATCAGGTGAGCTTGCCCATGCTGAGGAGGCCGTCGGGGTCCATCATGTCGACCTGTTCTCGGTAGAGGCGGAGCAACTTCGGATGCGTGAACATCCAGAAGCGTCCGGTGACGATGCCGTCGAGCACGATGCGTCCGACCTCGTCGGGGTCCATGCCGTTCGCCAGGAAGTCGACCATCTTCGTGCCCAGCTTCTTGCCAGCCGAACCGGAGTCGGTGATCTCGCTACCGGTCTGTTGCGCAGCAACGCGCCGATTGCGGGCACTGTTGCGATTGATGTCGGTGTTGATCGGGCCGGGGCACAGCACCGAGGCATGGTGTGGTGACTTGGCGATCCGGAACTCCCGTTCCAACGTGGCCATCAACGCGATGACGCCACTCTTGGCGACGTTGTACGGACCTGCGGCTGCACCCGCGATGAGACCGGCGACCGATGACGTGGTGTTGATGTGACCGCCGCTCGTCGCGGTGTCCTGGATGATCGGCTGGAACACCTTGGTTCCGTAGATCGGACCCCACAGGTCGACGCCGAGCGTCCATTCCCAGTCTTCGACGGTGACGTTGAACAACTTCGCGAAGATTGCAGCACCCGCGTTGTTGCAGAGCACGTCGACACGACCATGGGCGTCCATCGCTGCGTCGGCGAGCCCCTGCACGTCGGCCAGCTTCGACACATCGGTCGCGACGCCGATGGCGTCGTGGCCGGCGCCACGGAGCTCCGCTGCGGTTGCCTCGATCCGGTCGGCATCGATGTCGGCGAGCACGACTGCCATCCCGGCGTCCGTGAAGGCCCGCGCCATCCCCAGGCCGATTCCTCCCGCCGCCCCAGTGATCACCGCCACCTTGTCGTGCGGTTCGAAGACCAGGTCGTCGGTCATGCGGTTGCTCCCTGCTGATGGTCGGTCTGCTGTCGTGCGAGGCGTGTGAGCAGCGCCCGGGTGCGGGCTCGGTCATCGGAAGTGAGACCGAACTCCGATGCGGCGAAGTCGGTCACGCCACAGTCCGCCAGGTTCGCAATGAGGTGCTCGACTTCGTCCTCGGTGCCGATCAGCCCCAACTCGCCGGTCGTCTCGACACCCTCGCGCGCGAACACGGCCTGATAGCTCGGGAGTTCGGTGTACATGACGGTGTTCGCAGTCAGCCGATCGCGTGTGGTCGCCGGATCGTCGGTGACGCACACGGGCAGCGTCGCGATGATCCGCGGTGGAGGTCGGCCCGCAGCATCGGCAGCATCGGTGATCGTCGGCGAGATGTGGTCTCGAATGGTTCGCGGGCCACACCAGGCGAGGTTCGTACCGGCGGTGTGGCGTGCAGCGACCCGCAGCGCCTGGGGCCCGAGCGCCGCGACCGTGACCTCGGGCGGCGAGTCGGTGGGGTACATGACGGTGGCCTTCGCCGACAGCGTGTCGCCGCTGGTATCGACGCGTCCGTCCTCGATCAGCGGCATCAGGATCTCGAGGTACTCGCGGAGGTGGCGGATCGGTTTGTCGTCGGCGATGCCCAAGTCGCTCAACATCGCTTTGTGCGACATGCCGATGCCCAACGAGAGCCGTCCGTTGATGGCAGCCTGCGTGGTCAATGCCTGGCCCGCAAGGACTGCAGGGTGGCGTGGATAGGTGGGGACGATCGCCGTTCCGAGTTCCATCTGCTCCACCGATTGGCCGATCACGGTCAAGACGGTCAGCGCATCGAAACCGCCCGTCGGATGCTCGGCGAGCCAGTAGCTGCTGAACCCCGCCTCCTCCGCTGCGAGTGCGTGTTCGACGAAGCCGTCGATGTCGGCTCGACGGAGCAATGTCGTCGCGTTGATACCAATTCGCATAGATCCCCCGATCCGCTGGCGACGCTACATCCCCGCAATGATGAGGTCATGGCCGAAGAGACTGCGGGATCGAAGCCCGGTGTGAAGCAGGACAAGTTCGTGATGAACTTCGAGGCCACCGAGCGTCCCGGTCGGCCGCCGCAGGAGTACTACGACGAGATCAAGGCCAAGTTCGCCGAGGAACGCGATCTCCGTCTCGGATACCGACCGCCGGGCACCGACATGTATCGCGACCTCGACGGCGCAATGGCCGACCTGGCCCGCGATCCGTACGCAGACGACTGGGTCGAACGCGACCCCATCATCGACACGGCCATCGACACGGCGGACGAGATGGTCGACGTGCTGTTCATCGGCGGCGGGTTCTCCGCACTGCTCACTTCCGCTCGGCTGCGCGAGCAGGGTGTCGAGAGCATCCGCATCGTCGAGCGCGGCGCCGACGTCGGCGGCACGTGGTACTGGAACCGCTACCCGGGTGTGGCCTGCGATGTCGTCGCCTATGACTATCTGCCACTGCTCGACGAGATGAACTACATCCCGACTCGGCACTACGCGCGGGGCCCCGAGATCTTCGCCCACTGCCAGTCGATCGCGAAGAAATACGACCTCTACGATCTCGCCGTCTTTCAGACCACGGTCACGTCGACGATCTGGGATGCTGACGCCGAGGTCTGGAACATCACCACCGATCGCGGGGACGCGATGCGCGCCAAGTTCGTGGTCTGCGCGAACGGCACGCTGGCCAAACCGCGCCTCGCTCGGATCGACGGCATGGAGCAGTACGCAGGTCATTCGTTCCACACGTCGCGCTGGGACTACGAGTTCACCGGTGCCGACCTCGAGAAGTTGACCGACGTACGCGTCGGCATCATCGGGACCGGCGCGAGTGCCGTTCAGATCATCCCCAACCTGGGCAAACACGCCAAGAGCGTCCACGTGTTCCAGCGCACGCCGTCGTCGATCGACGTCCGCGACGACTGGGAGACGAGCGACGAGTGGGCCGCCGAGCAGCAAGACGGGTGGCAGCGTCGGCGGCGGGCCAAGATCGTCAGCAAGCTGCGCCAGCAAGCTGAACGCAAGGCGACGCTGCGCGGGGGCATCACTCGCGAGGAGAAGATCCGCCGTCAGGAGAACAACAACATCGACCAGATGATGCGCATCCACCGGCGCATCGACGAGACCGTCGAGGACCAGGCGACAGCCGACGCACTCAAGCCCTGGTACATGTTGATGTGCAAGCGCCCGTGCTTCCACAACGAGTACCTGCCGTCGTTCAACCGTCCGAACGTGCATCTGGTCGACACTCGAGGTGAGGGGATCACCGAGATCGGGACGAACGGACCGATCTTCGACGGCGTCGAGTACGAGGTCGACCTCTTGATCTACGCGACCGGATTCGAGGTGCAGCAGACCGGTATCTACAACCGGATCGTCGGCGAGCACGGTGTCGATCTCGACGAGAAGTATGACGAGGGCATCCGCACGATGCTGGGCATCCACACCGCCGGATTCCCGAACCTCTTCATCATGGGCGGGTACCAGGCGTCGTTCCAGTTCAACCTGACCGACCTCCTTCAAGTCCAAGGCGATCACATCGCCACCTGCATCGCACACGCCCGCGCGGAGGGGTTCGACACGATCGACGTCACGCCCGAAGCAGAAGAGTGGTGGGTGCAAGAGGTCATCTCGTTCCGCGGGACGACAACGCGGAACCAGGACTGCACGCCCGGCTACTACAACTTCGAAGGCCAGGACAACCGGCGCCAGGACGGCAATTACAACGGCGGGTTCCCGGCGTACATCGACCACATCGCCGACGTCGAAGCCGACATGGACGCACGCTTCGTGTTCACCCGCAGCTGAACGCCCACATCCCCATCCACCCAACCGTTCGCCCAACCCCAACCGTTTGCGTGCACCTCGATGCACGCGAGGTGTGCGGTTGGGTGCACACAAACGAGCCGGCGATCAGGACGAGCAGGAGAGCATCGAGCAACCGACCCGATCGCGAGCCCAGTCCGGCCGAAGTGCGGCGTATCCAGCTCGGCCAGGTTGCTCGTCAAACGGGTGGCGGAGCACCTTGAGGAGCTCGTCGATCATGTCGTATGAGCCCACTTCGGCCTTGTCGATCGCTATCTGTGCCAGATAGTTGCGCAGCACGTACTTCGGGTTCACCGCATGCATCGCGGCGGTGCGTTTGTCGCTCGACCTGTCGACGGCACCAGACAGTGCGACGTACCGGCGGAACCATCCGACTGTTCGTTCACCGACGTCGCCGGTGAGTTGATCGGGCAGGTAGTAGGCGCCGTGCAGGGGAGTGAGTAGGGCGTCGTCCGGGAGCGACGTGTCGATCGCAGCGACATCGATGTCTCCGAGGGTGCGGAAGAAGATCGTCATGTCTGTTTCGGTCAGCGGAAGAATGTCGAGCAGCTCGGCTGCGAGGACGTCGCGTTCGTCGTGGTCGACACGCTCGTCGTCGAGTCCGAGTTTCGCAGCGAGCGCAAGATCCCACCCAGCGCTGAATCGGGCGGCGTAGTCGTCGACCGCGGACTGGAGTGGTGTGACGTCGTCGACGAGCGAAGCGAGTGCGCTGCCGAGTCGGCTGAGGTTCCACTGGCCGATCTGAGGCTGGTTCCCGTAGCGGTAGCGTCGACCTCCGGCATCAGTTGTGTTCGGTGTCCACCCTGGGTCGAAGTTCTCGAGCCAGCCGTACGGCCCGTAGTCGATGGTCAGACCCAGGATGGACAGGTTGTCGGTGTTCATGACGCCGTGCACGAAACCGACGCGCATCCAGTCGACCATCAGGTCGGCGGTGCGTTCCGTGACTTCTCGGAACCACGCGGCGATCACGCCGTCGCTGAGCGATGACTGCGAGTCGACGACCAGGTGGGCGAAGTGGCGGCGGATCGTGTGCTCGACGAGTGCTCGTAAGACATCGATCTCACCTCGCGATGCGGGCAGTTCGAAGTGCCCCATCCGCACGAAGCTGCGCGCAGTGCGGCAGACCACGGCGCCGGGTTCGGGTGCAGGGTTGCCGTCGTAGAGCATGTCGCGCATGACCTCATCGCCGGTGAGGGTGAGGCTGAGCGCCCGAGTCGTCGGCACACCGAGGTGGTGCATTGCTTCGCTGCACAAGAACTCGCGGATCGAACTGCGTAACACGGCGCGCCCGTCGGCGCCGCGCGAGTACGGCGTCGGACCGGCTCCTTTGAGCTGCAGAACGTGATGGCTGCCATCCGGAGCCGTGATCTCGCCGAGGGCGATTGCGCGCCCGTCACCGAGCTGGCCAGCCCAGTTGCCGAATTGATGGCCGCCGTAGTTCATCGCATGTGGCGCCATGCCGTCGGGGACTTCGTTGCCCGAGAACACCCGAGCGAACTCGTTGCTGACGACCGCGGCCTGGTCGAGCCCGATCGCGGCGGCGACTTCGGGTGAATGGGCGATCATCGTCGGCGCAGCCGTCGGAGTCGGTCGCACCGGTGACCAGGCCGCACCGATCACCTGCCGCCGCTCGTTGCGTGTGTCGGGATCGCCCGGTAGATCATCGACGTACCAATGGTCGGTGATGAACTCGATCCCGCTCATGACTCAGAGTCTCGCAGCGTCCCGACCGCCAGCGTCAGGCGGACTCGGCGGGCTCCGGATCACCGTTGCCGTCGCCGTTGCCGAAGAGTGGAACGGCGCGGAGCATGGTTGCGGCGACGAGCACGAGGATCTCGGGGAACACGGTGAGCTTGGCCTCCGTGGTGTCAGCGAGTGCAGTCTCGTCGGTGAAGCCGAACCACCCGATGTCGGTTCGAGCGATGACGAACGCGATCAGCGAGATCACGGCCCAGGCGATGCCGCCGCTGGCAGCCCAATTCGGAATCCATCTTGGAAGACGGGAACTGACGAGCGGCGCCAGCAGGCCGAGCGCGATGGCAAACGCCCCGACGGCGTTGAAGACGAACTGCAGCCCGATGTTGCCCGCACCGTCCCGGTAGCCGTCGAAGTAGAGCTTGAGGTGGACGCCACCGGCGATCAACGCAGCAACCGCGCCGATGACTCGAAGGCTGTTCTTCCACATCATGAGATGGGGACATACCCGGTTGTGGTGATGTCGAAACGATCGGGTCCGGTGGGTGGACGCAGTTGCGTCATCCTGCGAGTCGAGTCACGCAAGGGGTGCGTCGAGCCGGCTGGTGACTGCGGTTCGGACCTGAGCATCGAAACTGTTCACGTGCGCTTCGACGAGATCGGCGACGCGATCGGCATCGCCGCTCTGTAACGCATCGTGAATCTGGGCGTGCTCGTCGACGGCGTGTCCCATGTCGTGGACGTCGGAGAGATACATGTGCCACAGCCGGTCGCTTTGGGCGTAGAGCGCGTCAAGCGTGTCGGTCAGGAAGCGGTTACCTGAGGCCCGCCAGATGATCTCGTGACACTGTCGATCGAGTTGGATCAGCTCGGCAGGAAGTTTGCCGGGCAGGCGCGTCTCGGCGAGGATCTCCGCCATCTCGGCCCAGTCGGCAGCCGTGCCACGCTTGGTCGCTAGGCGAGCGGCGTAGGGCTCCATGACCGCGCGGGTCTCATACAGCATCGAGAGTTCATCGACGTCGATCGCGCTGACGAACATGCCGCGTCGAGGAATGACGCTCACGAAGTGGTCACGGGCGAGGCGTTGCAGTGCCTCGCGAATGGGCGTTCGGCTCATGTCGAGGGTGGCCTGCAAATCTGCCTCGCGGACGACGTCGCCGGGAGCGAGGTCGAGTCGAATGATCATCCGGCGGATCTCGTCGTATGCGCGCTCGGCCAACGACAGCGGTGGTGGATCGCTGGTCGAATCCATTCTTGACATGGCGGTTGACATGGCCCTCATACTCTGTTGATATATCAGCACTGTCAAGTGTTGCACCAACGTTCGAAGAGAGCACCGCCATGAGTGAGCAAGAAGTCCCCACCACTGCCGTCCCACCATCAGCGCGGGTCGTCATCATCGGCGCCGGCATCGTCGGCAACTGCCTCGCCGGGCACCTCGCCCGCCTCGGCTGGACCGACATGGTGCTGCTCGACAAGGGCCCGCTTCCGAACCCCGGTGGCTCCACCGGTCACGCGTCGAACTTCATCTTCCCGGTCGATCACAACAAGGAGATGGCGCTGCTCGGTGTGCAGAGCGCCAATCAGTACCGAGACGTGGAGCGCAGCGTCGACTCCGGCGGTATCGAGGTCGCCCGCACGCAGGAGCGGATGGACGAGTTCGATCGCCGGATGACCTCGGCCAAGGCCTGGGGCGTCGAGGCCGAGATGCTCACGCCGGCACAGGTCAAGGAACTCGTGCCGTTCATCAACGACGACGTGATCCTCGGTGGCTTCCACTGCCCGACCGTGAGCGTGGTCGATTCGCTCGACACCGGCACGCTTTTCCGGAACGAAGCGATCGAGAAGACCGGGATGAAGGTCTTCGCGAACACCGAGGTGCTCGACGTCGAGACCGAAGACGAGCCTGGCACCGGCCTCCAGAAGGTCACCGCTGTGGTGACCGATAAGGGCCGGATCGAAGCCGAGTACGTCGTGGTCGCCTGCGGCGTTTGGTCGAACCGCATTGCCAACATGGCCGGCGCCACCATTCCGCTCGTGCCGGCTGTGCACCAGATGGCAGACGTCGGGCCGATGGACGTGCTCGCCGAGACCAACAGCGAGATCAGCTACCCGATCGTGCGCGACATGGACACGTTCTGTTACGAGCGGCAGTCGTCGGGTTCGATGGAAGTGGGCTCGTACGCCCACCGCCCGATCTTGCATCACCCCGATGACATCCCTTCGAACGAGGAGGCTGCGCTCAGCCCGACCGAGATGCCGTTCACGCCCGACGACTTCGACCAGCAGATGGAAGAAGCGATCGAGCTGATGGACATGCTCGGTGACGCTGAAATCAAGTACGCCATCAACGGCCTGCTCTCGCTCACGCCCGACGCCATGCCATGCCTGGGCGAGACCACCGAGGTGCGCAACCTGTGGTCGGCCGCCGCGGTGTGGGTGAAGGAAGGCCCGGGCATGGCCCAGGTCGTGGCCGAGTGGATGACCTACGGCTACCCGCGAGTCATCGACGCCCACGGCGCCGACATCGCCCGCTTCTACGACCAGGAGCGCAACGATGACCACATCTGGTCTCGCGCCGAAGAGCACTTCAACAAGACCTACGGCATCGTCCACCCCGCCGAGCAGTGGGAGCACCGTCGCAACCTGCAGGTGTCGCCACTCTTCGAACGCCAGCAAGCCCTCGACGCGTTCTTCTTCCAGGCCCGCACCTGGGAGCGCCCGCAGTGGTACGGCGCCAATGAGGATTTGGTCGCTCGCTACGAAGTAGCCAATCGGGAAGTCGAATGGGACAACCGCTGGTGGAGCCCGATCACCGTGGGCGAACACCTCAACATGCGCGAGAACGTCGGCCTCGTCGACCTCTCGGCCTTCCAGGAGTTCGAGATCTCCGGCCCCGGCGCCGTCGAGTTCGCCGACTACCTGTGCGTGAACAAGATCGGCCCGGTCGGCCGCGCGACCTACACCCCATGGCTCACCCCCGATGGTGGCTTCCACTCCGACCTCACGATGCACCGCACCGCTGAAGATGTCGTGGTCGTCGTGACCGGCGTGTTCGACGGTGGTCGTGACCTGGCGTGGATGAAGAAGTACATGCCCAAGGACGGCTCGGTCACGGTGACCGACAAGACGCTCGATGTCTCGACCCTCGGCCTGTGGGGCCCGAACGCCCCGGCCACGCTCGCCAAGCTGACCGACGCCGATCTGTCCCACGAAGGCTCGTCGTACGGCTCGCTCGTCGAGGTCAAGCTGAACCTCGGCGGCGAAGAAGTCGACGCCACGCTGTTCCGCATCTCCTACGTCGGCGACACCGGCTGGGAGATCTACGTGGCGTGGGACAACGCACCGAAGCTGTGGGACGCCCTCATGGAAGCGGGTGCGGAACTCGGTATCCGCGCGACCGGTGGTGGCGTGTACGGCACGTCGGGTCGCATCGAGAAGGGGTACCGCTTGCAGGGCGCCGAGTTGGAGAGCGAGTACAACCCGCTCGAAGCCGGCCTTGCCCGCCCGAAGGTCAAGTCGGCCGACTTCATCGGCAAGGATGCCTACGTACAAGCGCGTGAGGCAGGCCTACCCGAAGTGTTGATGGTGACGATGACCGTCGACGACCTCACCGACTCGCAAGGCCGCCAGCGCTGGATGCAGGGTGGCAACGAGCCGCTGTGCGACCTGGACGGCAACACGCTCGTGGATTCCCACGGCCGCCCGGCCCGGGTGACCACCGCGGGCTACGGCCCGTCGGTCGGCAAGATGGTCCTGATGGGGTACGTCCCCGCCGCCATGGCCGAGCCGGGCACCAAGCTGCAGGTCATGTACATGAACGAGTTCTTCCCGGTGACCGTGGTCGGCACCGACGGCCCGTTCGACCCCGACAACTCCCGCCTCAAGGGCTGATCGGGACCACCATGACACCCACCTGCTCCTGCCCGCCCCGCCCCGCCCGTTTTCATGAGCTTGTGGCGAACACTGTGCGCAACAAGCTCACGGTAAAGTCGAACGGAGTGGCGCGATGAGAGTGCTTGTCTGCGTGAAACGGGTGCCGGCGCCCGGTGCGAAGATCAACATCACCGACGATGGGCAAGCGGTCGACGCGACCAATCTCGGCCACACGATGAGCCCGCACGAAGAATGTGCGCTCGAACTGGCGGTGCAGTTGGTCGAAGCACACGGCGGCGAGTCGCACGTGCTGACGCTCGGGGTCAGCGAGGCCGACGAGCAGTGCCGCTGGGCTGCATCCATCGGCATCAACAAGGCAACGCTGGTCGACGTCGGCACGCAGAGCTGGGATCCGCAGCAGACGGCCACCGCACTGACCGACGCGATTCGTTCGATCGAGGAAGCAGACGGTGCGTTCGACGTGATGATCTTCGGCAACGAGTCCGCGGACAGCGGCGGGTTCCAGGTCGGTATCCGTGTCGCTCGCGCACTCGGCCGGCCGATGGTCAACGCGATCAAGGCTGTCACGATCGACGCCGGAAGTGATGGCGCCGGTGCAACGCTCGAAGCACAGCGCGAGACCGACTCGGGGATGGAGGTCTACCGACTGCCGATGCCGTGCGCAATCGGCGTGAAGGAGGGCATCACCTGGCCACGCTATCCAACGATGCGGGGACGTCTTGCTTCCAAGAAGTTGGCCGTCGATGTGGCGGCCTCGCACGCTGCACCCGGAGGTCAGACGATGGTCCGCCTCAATCGGCCCGAGGAGAAGGTCTCCGAGACGGTGATCCTCGGCGAAGGTGCAGCGGCTGCGCCCGCCGTCGTCGAACTATTGAAAGAACTCGGCCTCTGGTCGCAAGGGAGCGCATCATGAGCCATGCCACCATCCAGGCTTTTCATGAGCTTGCTGCAGAGACTGTGCGCAAGAAGCTCATGAAAACGCTCAGTCGAGTGCGAGTGGCGGCGTCGTGAGCGTTCTCGTTGTCGTCGAACACGACCGGGGTGTGCTTGCCGACGCCTCGCTCGAAGCGTTCGCATTCGCCCGATCGATCGCCGAGCAGCTCGGTGAGTCGGTCGAGGCCGCTCTCATCGGCGCCGATGCCGCCGGGCTCGCCGATTCGTGCGCAGCGCACGGCGCAACCGCCGTGCACCTCTGCCAGATCTCCGGCGATGGCGCTGTGGACTACGGCCCGGAGGCGTATGGCCTCACGGTGGCGTCGCTCGCTCCCGTGCTCTCGCCGAGTGGCATCGTCGCCAGCGGCACCGACCGTGGCAACGAGGTGCTGGCGAACGCCGCAGCCGAGCTCGGCCTGCCGTTCGTCGCGAACTGCCTGTCGGTGAAGACCGCCGACGAATGGGAGATGACCCGGGTGCAATGGGGCGGTTCGCTCAACGAAGAGACCCGCCTGACGTCGCGGCTGCCGATCGTGTCGGTGGCCCATCACGCCGTCGAAGCGGAAGAGGTGTCCCCAGGAGCAACCGCGGTGGTGACCGAGCACGTCGTGGAACTGCCGGACTGGGTGACTCGTTCGGTGATCCAGGATCGCGTGGTGCTGTCGGAGGGTTTGACGCTCGCGACTTCGCCGGTCGTGATCGGCGGTGGCCGCGGTGTCGGGTCAGCGGAGGGCTTCGACGTGCTCGAAGCGTTGGCTGCGAAGCTCGGCGGTGTCGTCGGCTGTAGTCGTGCCGTGACGAACAACGGGTGGCGGCCGCACAGCGATCAGGTCGGCCAGACCGGAACCCGCATCGCTCCGCAGCTCTACATCGCTTGCGGTATCAGCGGCGCCATCCAACACTGGGTGGGTGCGAAGGCGGCGAAGAAGATCCTTGCGATCAACACCGACCCGGCGGCCAACATGGTGGTCAAGGCCGACTACGCGGTCATCGGAGATCTCTTCGAGGTGCTGCCCGCGATCGAGCAAGGCTGAGACCAGCTCCGATTGCCCGCTCAGCGATCAGGCTGCCCCGCAGCTGCTTCATCAAGAACTCGTCTTGGCACGTCGATGTGGTTGACGGGTGGCTGGATCTTTCCGATACTGTGATGTGCTGTCATCACCCGAATCGGCCGACGTGACGTCGGAACCGCCTGCCGGGTCCTCTGAGCTACCGCCTCCGTGGCGGCGACCTGACCCGTTGGGACAGCGCATCGTCTTGACACTCGTGTCGTGCGCGCTCGTCGCGCTGCTGCCGTTCGGGCCCTACCGGCTCTGGCTCGCACTCATGATTGCGGTCGTGCAGGCCGGGTGGACGGCCGTGGTCCGGCTTCGCAAGCTGTCGTTGACCGAGGAACTCGCGCACTACCTCGTCGTCGAACACGCCTTGATGTTCGTCCTGGCACTGGTCGCTCCAACGGGGTACCTGGGGGTCAGTATCGTCGCGATCGGCTCACTCGGGTCGAACAGTCCGTACTTGCCGCCTCGTTGGCATCGGGCCCTGGCCATTCTCACGGCGGCGACGCTGGTGGTGCCGGCGTTGCTCCACGACATCGCAGCGGGTCCAATGGCGGTGGGCGCCGGTTTGATGATGGTGGCCCACATCGCGTTGAACCGCAGCGGCACGTTGATCCTCGCAGAGGAGGTCGCGACGTCGGCACGCCACCAGGCGGACCACGACTCGCTCACCGGGTTGGCGAATCGACGTGTGTTGCGCGCCGTATTGGACGACCTCGACGCCGCTGCGCGCCCAGCCACCTTGCTCCTGCTCGACATCAACAACTTCAAGGAGATCAACGACAGCCTCGGCCATGACATCGGTGACCAGGTCCTGTGCCAGGTCGCGGAGCGCCTCGCCGGCATTGACGATTCGGTGTTGGTCGTCCGGCTCGGTGGTGATGAGTTCGCCGTCGTCGTACCCGGCGAGTCCGATCAGGCGAGTGCGTTCGCGAAGGAGGTGGTGGCGTGCCTGCAACCCGCGGTACGAGTGAGCGACGTGTCCCTCTCGGTACGAGCATCACTCGGCATGGTGCACACGTCAACGGTTCCGGGCCGTTCGCTGCTCAGGTTTGCCGACATCGCCATGTACCGCGCCAAACGCGAAGGGGTCGGCCCCAATTGGTATCGGGCCGAGGACGACCCGCATGGCGAACGGCGCATCGTGCTGATGCAGGACCTCCCGGCGGCAATCGAAAAGGGCCAGGTACGACCGTGGTTCCAACCCCAAATCGACATCGAGACCGGCCAGGTCGTCGGTGGCGAAGCGCTTGCGCGATGGGATCATCCGCGTTTCGGGATCGTGAGTGCTGACGAACTCCTCGAGCACATCGATCTGGCGGGGCTGCAGTGCGAGCTCTCCATGGAGATGGTGCGCCGGTCGCTGCTCGTGGCAGCGTCGTGGCCCAAGCGGATCCGACTCTCGGTCAACGTGACGCTCAGCGACGTCCAGAACGACGTTTTCGTCGCCGAGCTGGAGTCACTCTTGGAGACGCTGGACTTCGACCCGCTACGCCTCACGCTCGAGATCGTCGAGTACGACGCCGACGTGCGCCCCGAGCGTGTCGTGCAGTTGACGCAGCGCATTCGCGCATCGGGTGTGTCACTGGCTCTCGACGACTTCGGGCAGGCGTCGTCCTCGCTGGCCCGGCTGGATCTGTTCGACGTCGATGAACTGAAGATCGACAAGCGCTTCATCGCACGGATGGTCGACCAACGGCGTGGCGCGGCGATTGTCGACTCTGTCGTCGGATTGGCCCAGCGCCTCGGCGTGCGTCTCGTCGCGGAGGGTGTCGAGAATGCCGAAGTGGCCGAGGCGGTCGCGGCTGCGGGGATTCGCGTCGTGCAGGGCTATCACTACGCCCGACCGGCACCGACGTTGTGTGTCGACCCGTTCGCACCCATGGTGCAACCCGAGACCGAGAGTTCGCTGCCCGGAATCAGACAGTGACGGGGTCGTTGACGTCGGCGAGGAGTTCGACCGACGTCAGTCGCTCGGCAACCGTCGGGGCAGGGTGCACGGTCATCAACTCGTCGACCCCGACTGCTTCGGCGAACGTGTCGAGGTATTCCTTGACCATCAGTGGTGTACCGGCTGCGGTGTAGTGCATCATCTGCGCGATCTGCTGACCCTGCGGCGAGGCGAGCAACGCGTCGGCCTCGTCGTCGGACAGGTCACGGCGCGGTGTCACGAAGCGGGCGATGCGTCGACGCGCCACGGTCGCCCGCTGTCGTTCAGCGTCGGCCTCTGACTCGGCCGCGAGTACGTTCACCCCGGCCATCACATGGGGCTCGGCGAGTTGCTCAGATGGCTGGAACTCGGCGCGATAGGTCGCAACGGCGTCGAGCAGGTGTGCCGGAGCGAAGTGTGAGGCGAATGCGAAGGGCAGCCCGAACGCTGCAGCGAGGCGTGCTCCGAACAGCGACGACCCGAGGATGTACAGCGGCACGTTGGTGCCGGCACCGGGAACCGCGACCACGCCCGGCACGCTCGACGTGGTGCCGAGGTAGCCCTGCAACTCGCGGATGTCGTCGGGAAAGCGATCCGAGCTGCGAGGATCGGTGCGCATGGCACGCATGGTGTTCTGGTCGCTGCCAGGCGCCCGCCCGAGGCCGAGATCGATGCGACCAGGGTGGAGGGTGGCCAGCGTGCCGAACTGTTCGGCAATGGTGAGCGGGGAGTGGTTGGGGAGCATGACCCCGCCGGCACCGAGCCGGATCGTCGAGGTGTGAGCAGCGACGTGAGCGATCAGCACGCTCGTCGCCGACGAGGCGATCGATGCCATGTTGTGGTGTTCGGCGTACCACACGCGCTGATAGCCACGGCGTTCGGCGGTCTGGGCGAGTGCGACGCTCGCGGCGAAGGCATCGGCGGCGGTCTCGTCCTGGCCGATGATCGCCAGGTCCAAGATGGACAGCGGAGTGGACTTCGGAATCGTCACGTCTCCAGCATGCCCGAACCAGCCGCCGGTCCACCATCCAGACCGTGCCGGAGACCCGCCATGGTGCTGAATCGGTCGGGACGTGGCCGATCGGCCAACATGGGGGATGGACTTCGACCTCGCACAGACCGACGCACTGCTCTCGACCACACGAGCGGTGCGCAAGCGCCTCGACTTGGAACGCGAGGTCCCCGACGATGTTCTGCTCGAATGTCTCCAGCTCGCAGTGCAGGCACCGACCGGCTCGAACCAGCAGGGTTGGCGCTGGATGGTCGTGCGCGATGCAGACAAGAAGGCCGCACTCGCTGAGCTGTACCGCGAAGCGGGCGGCGAGTACCTCGCATCCGCCGCCGAAGCTGCCGACGGCGGCACTCAGCAGGGACGAGTGATCGACTCGGCGAACTTCCTCGCCCAGAATCTGGACAAGGTGCCGGTCCTGCTGATCCCGCTGATCATCGGTCGACTGCCGGACAACAGCGCGAATGCCGCGGCCGGATTGATGGGTTCGATCATGCCGGCGATGTGGAGCTTTCAGCTGGCGTTGCGGAGTCGAGGCCTGGGCAGCTGCCTGACGACTCTGCACCTGGGCAAGGAAGCCGAAGCCGCTGAGCTGTTGGGAATCCCCGACCACATGACCCAGGCAGGGCTGCTCCCCGTTGCGTACACGAAGGGCACCGACTTCAAGGCTGCCAAGCGTGACGATGTCGCGGAGATCACGTACCTCGACACGTACAAGAACCCGATCCGGCCGTAGCCGTTCAGGCGGGCGGTCCGTCAGCCGGTCAGGCGAGCAACCGTTCCAGCACGACGGCCACGCCGTCGGCAGTGTTGGCCGGAGCGACCTCATCGGCGGCGGCGCGGACACGAGCGTCGGCATTGGCCATCGCAACGCCGCGTCCGGCCCACTTGAGCATGGTGAGGTCGTTCCACTCGTCGCCGAAAGCGATCACGTCGGCTGCCTCGACGCCGAGTTCGTTGCAGACCCAACGAAGGCCCGAGCACTTGTCGATCGTGTCCAGACCGATGTCGATCGCGTCTGCACCCATGTGGTTGGCCGACAGTCCGGTCGGCAGATGCGCCGGCACCTCAGCGAGGAGTTCGGCGACCGACACGTCGTCGTGGAACGCGAAGAGCTTGTATGCCTCGCCTCCTCCGAGCGTCAGCACGTCGTCGATCGGATCGGCGTCGACGACAGCGGGCATCCGTTCTGCGAAGCCGGGCTCGTGGGCGAGGCCTGCGTCCGTCGCCAGCGCGAATCCGGTCCCGGGCAGCGCCGCACGGACGCTCACGATTGCTTCGTGGGCCAGAGCGAAGTCGAATCCCATCAGACGGACCAGTGCGGCGTCCGGAAAGGTGCCGATCATCGAACCGTTGGTCCCGACGATGTAGGAGACGGCATCGCCGAGTTGGTCTGCGAGGTCGGCAACGAGATGCAATGGACGCCCAGTGGCGATCACGACATGGTGACCGGCCGCTGCGGCCGCACGAACCGCTGCGACGTTTCGTTCCGACACGTCGCCCGTTCGGCCGAGCAGTGTTCCGTCGAGGTCGAGTGCGATCAGCTTGCGGTCCACGACGGAACCGTAGCGACACAGCGAGGCGGTCAAGGAGAGTTGTCGTCGATGCTGTTCGGTCAGGCGCATCGCCCGAACGGAGGCAACGTCAGCTCAAAGACCTCGGCGTCGATGCCGCACGAGCCGCCGTCTGAGTTGAAGTAGACCCGGGTGAAACTGCGGTTCACCGCAGCATGCGGCTCGGTCCAGTAGTCGTTCCCGCAGTTGTAGGTGTGGGCGAGGTCGAAGATCTTGTCCGGCGTGTCGATGTCGACGAGCATCACCTTGTCGCACGACCACGCACCGGGAACCTTGCAGTTGTACGTGGACACGACCACCCAGCCTGGCCGGTCGTAGCCCTTGCCGGAGATGTGAATACTGGTGTTGGCGTCGTCGTAGAGGTCGACGAGCCGAGTGCGGTCGAGCGTCCTGAGGTCGACCGACACGAGCCAACCTGCATCCCTGTCGTCGGAGAAGTCGATGTACACGTAGCTGTCGAACCCCGCGGCACTGAGTGCGATGTCACTGTGGTCTGCCTTGTCGTTCACGCGTCGGTCGTTGGTGAGATCCGAGTCCATCACGACGGTAGCTCTCGTGTATCCCGCGACCACGTAGTCACCTGTGGGAGACATCGAGATCCAGTCGAGTTCGCCGGTGGAGGAATCATCGGGGTCGATGGCTCGGGCGCCGAGCACCGAGTCGCTCGACAGGTCGTAGCTGACGGCGCCGATCACGTTGTCGTCGGCGTCGTAGACGATCCATGCCGATCGATTGCCGTCGGCGCTGGGAGAACCCTCGGCCCGATCCTTCATGTAGAGCGCACCGGGAAGCGCGTCCTGGATGCGGTCCGCGAGGTCGGCAATGACGATCGTCTCGCCGGACTCGACGTCGGTCGCGTACAGCCGCAGGTCGCCCTCGGAGCTGTCGGGGCCGAGGATGTGGCGAATGACGCTCGAGTCGGTCGGGTGCCACTGCGGCTCGGCATCGGGATGGATGGGGAGCGTGCTGACGATGTCGCCCGAGGATCGGTCGTACACGCGGTACTCGGCGTTGCCGTGATAGGTGAGGAACCGGGTGCCGTCGGGGCTCTCCGGTTGGCGGCGGCTGTAGGTGTTGCGATCGAACCGCGTCCCCTCGGCTGACGTGACGCGTCGAACGCTCGTGCCGTACACCGGGTCGTCGATCGGCTCGCCGAGCTGCGGCTTGGACCACGACGAGCTCGGCGGTGTCGCGTCGAAGCTGGTGAGGACGACGGCCGCCGGCGCCGTCGGCGTGCGTGCAGTCGACAGGGCGGCAGTCGATGCCGCAGCAGTCGAGGTTGTGGAACTCGGGATGGTGACAGCGGGCGCCGCGCCGGCCTCAGCCGAATCCTCGACCGAACATCCGGCGAGGCAGAGGGCAGTCAACACTGATGCGGCGAGCAGAGCCGCGCCACTCGTTCGGTGATGCGTTCGTTGGCGTGTCGGAAGGTGCACAGAGGTAACACGCACGACATCGCCGGCGCAGGGGACACCTCGCTGATCGAGCAGCTCGGGCCGACCGCTACCGTTCGTGCATGAGTACACCCGCCGACGACCTCCTCACGGTCAGCGAGGCACGCGCCCGCAGTCGCGTCGGCGTCAAGTGGACCAAGTACGGGCCCGACGTCATCCCATCCTTTGTCGCCGACATGGACTTCGACCCGCCGCCCCCGGTGGTCGAAGCACTTCGCGGTCATCTTGATCGCGGCGATCTGGGGTACGGGCCGTTCTCGAGCGAGCTGGCACCGGTGTACGCCGACTGGCAGGAACGCCAGCACGGCTGGCGGCCCGACGAGGAGCGGATTCGACCGTTCACCAGTGCGTTGCACGCGCTCGAGATCGCGCTCTGGAACACGACCGACCGTAACGACGGAGTTGTCGTGTTCAGCCCGATCTACTACCCGTTCCTCGATGCCATTGCGGACAGCGGCCGTCGCCGGGTGGATTGCCCGCTCGATCGCAAGGGTTGGCGTATCGATCCCGAGCGGCTCGATGCAGTCATCGACGAGTCGACCAGAGTGATCCTGTTCTGCAACCCGCACAACCCGACGGGTCGCGTGTTCGACGCAGACGAGGTCGCAGCGGTCGCAGCGGTCGCCGAACGACACGACCTCCTCGTGATTGCTGACGAGATCTGGGGCGAACTGCTGCATCCCGGCGCGACGCATCGTCCGCTCGCGATCAGCGATGACCGCTTCGCCGGTCGACTGGTGACCCTGGGGTCAGCAAGCAAGACGTTCAACCTCGCAGGCCTGCGCACCGCCGTTGCCCACATCGATCACCCGCCGTTGCTGGCAGCGCTCGACTCGATGGCGAGTCATCAGCAGGGCTCGCCCAGCACCCTGGGCATCGCCGGCACGATCGCGGCGTGGACACGGTGCGACGACTGGATGGCGACGATGCAGCGCACGATCTCGGCGCGTCGCGATCAGCTGACCCGTCGCCTCGCCGCAGACCTTCCAGCGATCGGCTTCGATCCGCCCGACGCGACCTACCTCGCCTGGCTCGACTTCGGTGACGTCGACGGTGGCGCTGTTCGCCACGACCCTGCCGACTGGCTGCTCGAACACGCGGGCGTCAGCTTGTCGAACGGACCGAAGTTCGGGCCCGGGGGCGCAGGGTTCGCCCGGCTCAACGTGGCGACCTCGGCGCAGATTCTCGACCAGATCATCGACCGGATCGCGACAGCGATCCACCACTTGGAGGCAACCGCATGACCGACACGACCAACCCGGACGCGCAGCCAGTCACATCGGGGACAGGCACCGATGTGACCGAGCGCGGCACCCAACCGGTTCAGGTTCGGGGAAGCGACGGCGCCGACATCATCGACTGGTCCGCAACGCTCGCGCGACTGGACAAGGTGCTGCGGATTCGGACCACGCCGATCGGGATGAAGATGTTCGAGACCGTCGAGGAGATGGAGGCCATCACGAAGATCAGGCGGCCGAAGGACATTCACACCGCTGATCAGATCGTCTCGATGGCGTCTCGGTTGAACTGGACCGTCGGTATCACCGGAGCCGACCTCGTCGGTGCTCAATGTCAAGCGGTCCTCGGCCTCGGTGCGCAGGACGACGAGTGGTTCTCGGGCAAGCACATGGCGGGCGTGTGGTTCAGCACGATCGAGGACTCGGCTGCTCACCAGGCCGCCATGGACATCGTCCCGATCGGGCGCTATCAGGCAATGGCGGTGTCACCGCTGAGCACCGGGCGACTCGACCCCCCAGACATCTGCATGGTCTACGCAACTCCGGGTCAGATGATCCTGCTGATCAACGGGTTGCAGTGGTCGGGCTACAAGAAGCTCGAGTGGGGCTGCGTCGGCGAATCGTCGTGCGCCGACTCGTGGGGGCGGGCGCTGTCGACGGGCGAGCCGAGCCTGTCGATCCCGTGCTATGCCGAGCGCCGGTACGGCGGGGTGCAGGACGACGAGATGTTGATGGCGCTGACCGGTGCACAGTTGGTCACCGCGATCGAGGGCATGGAGGCGCTGTCGAAGAATGGACTGCGCTATCCGATCCCACCATATGGCATCCAGACCGATGCTCGTGCGGGCCTCGGCGCCAGCTACTGAACGGGCGGCGAAGCGTCGAGACGCGCCCAGCGGGGGCGCCGTGAACGGTCAGCCGACCGGGCTCGCGTACACGACGATATTCTGGCGGTAGCGGCGGATCTCCGGATTGAAGTCTCCGCCGCACGTGATCAGCACCAGTTGTTCGTCGCCGCTGTTGCGCCAGATTCGTTCGCGAGGCAGTTCGTTCTTGTCGTACATCGTGCGTTCGGTGACGAGATACTGCCGCTGTGTCTCGTCGTCGAGTGTCACGGTGATCTCGTCGCCGGGTTCCATCGAGCCGAGTTCGAAGAACGGGCCGGTCGTGCCGTTCCACGACACGTGGGCTGCCAGCACGGTTGCGCCGGGTCGCCCCGCAGTGGCGCCGTATCGGTACCAGCCGATCTCGGTCTCGTCGGGTATTTCGAGTTGGCCGTCGTCTTCGAGACCGATGGGCCGAATCGGGAAGCCGTCGACACCGATGGTCGAGGTGGCCAAGCCGACGGGGGCGGGGCGCGGCGTCAGCGGTTCCGGGATGACCGAGTACGCCGGCCCGAGGAGGTCGGCCAGTTCGGAGAGGCCGTCATCGACGTCGATGACGGGTGACTCCGATTGCCCGGTCTCCGCTCCGGTCACGGTTTCTCCGTCGGTGATGGGTGCAGGAATTGTCGTGGTGGGTGGTTCCTGGACCGGAGGGACGGTCGAAGGAAGCGTCTCCGAGCGGACGTCGGTGACCTCGGTGACGATCACATCCGAGTTCGACGAGCGGGTGACGGCCAGCGTGGCCAGGGTTGCCGCAAACAAGAAGCTGACGGCTGCGACCACAGTGAGCACCCGACCGACCCGGGCGGGGCGCGCGCCGGCGTCCTGCTCGGAGGGGGTGTCGGTCAGGGTGCTCATTCTGTGATCGTCAGCAGCGGGTTGCTGTGGTTGGGCTCAGATGGTGCTCGAGCGACGGTTGGCGGCGAGGCCCGCTCCGCCACCGATGGCAAAGAGAGCCAGCGCCGCGGTGAGCAGCACGCCGGTGTTGCTCGATGGCACCGCGTCACCGGTGTTCACCTGTGTGGGCGCAGGCGTGCCGTCGCCAGCACTTCCGTCAGCGGCTGCCGCAGCGCCGACTTGGCGATCCTGCACGTAGAAAGTAAACGAGTCGTCCTCGAGGGAACCGACTGCGTACACGATCAGGTTCTGACCTGCGCCGAGGTTGACCGTCGGGACATCGGCGATCGGGTCGCCTCCGGCGGGAGCGATCTGCGCGCCGGCGATCTCGCCGGCAGGAAGCTCGAGGTCGGCGCTCGCACCGTTCTCGGCGCCCTCGATCGGGCGGGCGTCGCCGACCACGAGATCGACTGCTGGTGCAGCGGCGGTGTGGCGCACGGTCACGCGTCCTTGTCCGTCGGCGGTCTCGGCCGTGTTGTTCTCGAACGGGGTCACGGTCGGGTTGCCATCGGCATCGAGGTGAGCCACAACGGTCCAGCTACCCGAATCAGGCACCTCGAATTCGTCGATCGGTCCAATGGCGACATCTTCGGTGCCGGCGACGCGCACTTCGAGGTCCTCCAGGGTGACGCCCGCAAATCCTGAGAGGTCCTGCATCGCTCCTGGCTCGAAGCCGGGGATGACGATGTCGCCATCGACGACGACATCGACGTCCACGCCGGGGATGCCATGCAGCAGCATTACCTCGACGTCGTCGGATTGTGCGCTCGCTCCAGCTGGGGCGAGCAGTGCGGTCGTCGCGAGCACAGCGACTCCGATGAGCATCTTCTTCATGACGGAATGTCCTTTCAGTTGACCGCTGGCCGTTCCAGGGTCTGGAACCTTCTTCGGAGCGCCGTCGGGATCTGGATGACGCGATCGTGAACGTGCGACGTCGATCGGACGCTGACCGGCTGACGATCGACGGCTGACGTCGCTTGCGTCACGGCGGTTGCGGCTGCAGGGCAACGGCGTCGATGACCTACCCTGCGGCCATGAAGATCTGGCGACTCAAAGAACTCGGCGATCCACTCGAACAGCTCGAACTGGTCGACGAGGATGCCCCCGAACCAGGTCCCGGGCAGGTGCTGATCGACCAGGAAGCGGTCGGCCTGGCCTTCCCCGACGTCCTGTCCTGCCGCGGCATGTACCAGGTGAAGTCGTTCCCAGGGCACACTCCAGGTGGCGAGTCATGCGGGACGATCGCGGCGCTCGGCGAAGATGTCACCGGGGTGGAGGTCGGCCAGCGTGTCGTGTACCTCGGCAGTGGGGGGCTCGCCGAGCAGACCGTGCATGCCGCCGATGCCGTCTTCGCCGTCCCTGACGGCGTGTCGGCGGCGACGGCTGCTGCGATTCCGATCAACTACTGCACGACCCTCTACGCGCTGCAGGAGCGCGCCAAGTTGCAAGCGGGCGAGCAGGTACTCATCACCGGTGCCGCCGGCGGCACCGGCACCGCCGCGATCCAGCTGTCCAAGGCCATGGGTGCGACCACGATCGCGATCGCAGGTGGAGCGACCAAGGTCCAGGTGCTCCACGATGTCGGCGCTGACGTGGTGATCGATCACCAGGAGAATCCGGACTGGGTCGATGCGGTGCGCGAAGCCAGCAACGGTGGTGTCGACGTGGCCTACGACCCGGTCGGCGGTGACACCTTCCACCAGGTTCGCCGTTGCATGGGCTGGGACGGGCGGTTACTCGTCATCGGGTTCGTCGCAGGCATCCCCGAGTACAAGACCAACCACGCACTGCTCAAGAGCTACTCGGTGGTCGGCGTGCACTGGGGCGCTTCGCTGCCGCGGTTCCCCGACTCGTTGCGTCAGCAGATGACCCAGCTCCTCGACATGGCTGCGGACGGCACGATCGACCCACCGTTGTACCCGCCGTACGCCTTCGATCAAGCGGCCCAAGCGCTGCAGGATCTCGCCGACCGCAAGACGCATGGCAAGGTCGTCGCCACGCTCTGACCGGCTGACAACTGTCGGCGTGGGGCTTCGCTGCCGATGACGCCGATCAGACGAAGCGGTGCGTCAACTGTTCGATGTCCTCGGGGTACATGTCGCAGCAACCGCCGATGATGGTCGCACCCGATTCGATCCACTGCGCAACAATGTCCGCGTAGCCGCCTGCGTCGAGATCTTCGCGCCGTTCGAAGATGACTTCGTTGGCTTCGTAGCCCGGTTTCCGGGCGTCGGGGAAGCCGTTCGCATAGCCGCCGATTCGGACGTTCAATCCGGCGGATCCGACCTTGTCGGCGAGTTCGGCGATGGCGGGGGTGATCTGCTCGGGAAGCGCACAGTTGAACAGGACTGCCTCGATCGGCGCATCGGTCTCGGCGAGATGTTCACCGACCACGTCGACGATGTCGTCGACTGTGTCCCCGGAGTGCAGCGCGATCTCCCCGTCGTAGGCGTCGGGCAGCGCGAACGACGCCCAGAGCGGTTGGCCGGAGCCGTGTCTCGTGATGGCCTCGACGATCACGTCGAGTTCGGCGACGAGGCTGAGGGTCTCGGCGACCCACACGTCGACGTGCGGGTCGAGCTGCTGCACGATGAGGTCATACATCGCACCCGCCCGGTCGGCGTCGAAGCGGTCCGGCTCGTACGAGCCGAACAGCGGGGGTAAGGATCCGGCGACGCGCACCGATCGGCCCGCCACGTCAGCGGCCTGCCGGGCGATGCGCCCAGACAACGCGATCAACGCCGGCCCCTCGCTGGCGAAACGCTCATCGCCCAGGTGGTACGGCACGACGGCGTAGTTGTTCGTGATGATCACCTGGGCGCCCGCATCGATGAATTGGGAATGTGCGTCGAGCACGTGGTCGGGGCTCTCGATGAGCGCAAGAGCGGACCACTCGGGTTGGCGAAACGGCGCCCCGATGCGGCGCAAGAACTTGCCCATGCCGCCATCGAGGACGGTGATCTGATTCATGGCCGTGATCGTAGAGCTGCCACGCATCCCGATGGCGATGTTCGGGCGGCGCCGGACAAGCTGCCATGGCATTGCGACTTCGCCGAAACAGATCCCCGAGACAGATCCCCGAGACAGATGCCCGAGACAGACGCCCGAGACAGACGCCCGAAACGAAGTTCGTGTCAGCACACAGATCAGCCGTCGACGTTGTCGCTGACACAAACGGCCGAGGGTGTCGGGCGTGAGGGGGTCGGGTGTGAGGGGGTCGGGTGTGAGGGGTCGGGTGTGAGGGGGTCGGGTGTGAGGTGGGTCGGGAGTGCGAAGTATTTCTAGCAAACCCCTTGCATTTCGTGTGATGCGTGGTAAAGTTCGCAGTACGAAAGCAGAGCAGGCAACCCCCGCCGGCTCTGACGCCCATCAAATCCCCCAGAACCGGAGCATTCCATGCGCAACGAATTCATCACCAAGTTCAACGAACAGCTCGACACGGCCACCGCCAGCTACACGAGCAACAACGACAAGGTCCTCGACGCTGTCGTCGACGCCAACCGCAAGGCTGTCGACTTCGCTGTCAAGACCGTCGACGCGATCACCAGCGCCGTCGACATCCCCGCACTGCCGGCGATGCCCGTCGAATTCCCCTTCGCCGACCGCTTCGAGCTGCCGGAATTCCCGACACCGGCAGAAGCCGGCAAGCGCTACCTCTCCTTCGTCGAGCGTGCTGCTGACCTCAACCGTGACCTCAACGAGCGCGTCGTCGACATGCTCAAGGTCGAGGGCGTGAAGCCGGTCGCCAAGACTGGGACCCAGACCAAGACCCAGACCAAGACCCAGACCAAGAAGGCACCGACCCGCAAGGCTGCTGCAAAGAAGTCCACCAAGAAGGCATCGGCCCGCAAGGCTGCCGCCAAGAAGTGACCTGCAGCGGCGTGAACGTCGGTTCCCCCGACCGTCAGCGCGCCGCTCATGTTCGAAACAGAGGGACGATGCGCGTGCTCGACACGACATCGTCCCTCTTGTCGGTCTTCGCTCCGTCCCGCATCAGCTTCCTCGGAGATGGATGAGCGCAATACGGATGAGAGGATGAGGCCATGAACACGCACTCCGGCGATCAAGAGTCCGGCAACCCCCTGGGCGTCGGCGCCCTCGGCGACTTCATCCGAAGCCAACGCCGCCTCGCAGAACTCAGCCAGCGCGAACTCGCGAAGCTCGCTGACCTGTCCGACGCCTACCTGAGCCAACTCGAACGAGGCCTGCACGAGCCGTCGGTCCGTGTCGTCAACGGGCTGTCGTCGGCGCTCAACGTACCCGCTGAGAAGCTGCTGAACTTTTTGGGCCGCGATCGAGGTTCGGATACTGAGCCGGTCAGCACCGAGGCAACGATACTCACCGACGATGCGTTGAGCGATACCCAGAAGCAATCACTGCTCGACGTGTACCGCGCCTTCATCGCTGCCAACGAACACTCCTGACCCGCCTGATCCGTCGACGCTTGATCCGTATGGCGTTAAGGGGAATCAGGTGAGCGTCAGATCAGCTGGCGGGCTGCCTCGACGACCACGTCGACCACGCCGGACTCGGCGCGTGCGATGACGTCGGCGTCAGGGGTTTCCTGCTGCGTCCGGTTGACGAGCACCCCGGCAACGCAACCCGCACGCCAGCCCGACGACGCGCACATCGTGAACAAGGTCGCGGACTCCATCTCGTAGTTCAAGACGCCCATCGACTGCCATTCGTCGAGTGACCCTCGGAAGCGTTCGACCACCCGACCGCTGGTCGTGTCGTAGCGCTCCTGGCCGGGGTAGAAGGTGTCGCTGGATGCAGTGACACCCACGTGGACCTGTGCGCCAGACGCTCGAGCCGCATCGACCAACGCCGCGGCACAGTCGAAGTTGGCAACTGCGGGGAATTCGAGTGGGGCGAAGTGCAGGCTGGCACCATCGAGGCGCACCGCAGCAGTTGTGACGATGATGTCGCCGGGGTCGACGCCGGGTTGGATCGCGCCTGTCGTTCCGACCCGCAGAAATGTGCGGACCCCCAACTGGGCGAGTTCCTCGACGGCTATCGACGTCGACGGACCACCGATGCCGGTCGAGCAGACGACCACGGGGGTGTCGTCGAGGTGGCCGAGCCAGGAGGTGAACTCGCGGTGCGCAGCCAGTGCCACCGGCTCGTCGAGCAGCCCGGCGATTCGCGCCACCCGCTCCGGGTCGCCCGGCACGATGGCCAAGGTTGCGCCGCGCACATCGGCAGTGTCGAGCCCCAGGTGAAACGTCTCAGCCATGTGCTGCACCGTACCGATTCAGTGCATACCGAGGTGGTGTCACCAGCTCAGTGCCCCGTGACGCCGTGGTACGGCCGACCCGCCTCGTTGAAGGCGGTGTACAACTCCATGAACGCCTCGCCGAACGGGTCGATGCCACGCAGCGGTTGGGCCGCTCGCTGCACGGTCCAGTCGTGCGGAGCGAGATCGATGGCAGTGACGAAGTTTCGTTCCGCACCGTCTGCGTCGCCGTCGTTGCGCAGGCGCGTCGCGATGCGGAAGAACAGTCGAGCCTGTTCCTCCTCGGCGCTCAGGTCGGCGACTGCGCCTTTGGCTTCATCGGGTGACATCCGCAGCGTGCCGTCTTTCACCCAAGCTCGAATGTGATCCTTCTGGGTTTCGGAGTCGATGCCGGTCAGCTCTTTGAACGTGTCGCTCGCGTAGGCGCTCCAGTTCGGCTGCACGATGTTGTCTCCCTCGTCGATCATCAACACGGTCGGCACGTTCGAGATCGCGTACAACTCGGTGACGACGTGATCGGCGTCGATCAGCACGGGATAGGTGATGCCGTCAGCGGCGCCACGGATGGTTTCGACGTCTTCGTCGACGGCGACTGCGATCACCTGGAAGTTGTGATCAGCGAGTTCTTCTTGGAGTGCCTGCCAACCTGGCAGATCGAGGAGGCAACCTCACCACGAGGAGAACGCGACGAGCAGCCGCTTCTTGGAACGATGGTCCGAGAAGTTCATCGGCAACCCGTCGAGGTCCGGAAGCGTGAAGTCCGGTGCCTTCATGTCGTTCACCGCCGAGCGGCGAAGCTCACGGGGCGCCCCGATCGCAACGAGGCCGGACTCGGCGTCGTGGGCTGCAGGACGATCCAGTAGTTCGGCGACTGCGGTGACGTCGATCCGGTCGCCGCTCATCAACGCGCTGCGATCGGGCACGATCACGCAGGTGTCGTCCTTGCACAGGCCCTCCGGTTTCAGCGTCCAGCCCAGGGCTGATTCGAGCGCATCGGCATCGATCAGCGGGCCGTCATCGAGCATCACGATGTCGTTCGTCGTCATCTCGCCACCGTACAGTCCGGCCTTCGATCGTCTTGCCTCCGGCGTCGGTATGGTGCCGCAGTGAACGACGTCGGACGGGTGAGAACAGAACGATCTGTGATCGCGTTCCTCGCATTCATCGGCATTCTGATGGCGTTCGGCATCGACGCGGCGCTGCCGGCCTTCGACCAACTCTCCGACACCTTCGACCTCGATGCACGAGGGATCAGTCCGGCCGTCACCGGCACCGTGTACTTCGGTGGCATGGCGGTCGGTCAACTCTTCTACGGCATCCTCGCCGACCGCTTCGGACGTCGGCCGATCCTGGTCGGCGGCATCGCCGTCTACGCGGCAGGGGCGATGGCGAGTGCATTGTCGCCGAACCTCGAACTGCTCCTCATCGCTCGATTCGTGTGGGGCCTCGGCGCGGCGGCGCCGACCGTGATGCGTCTGGCCATCGCGCGCGACCTGTTCGCCGGCGACCAGATGGCCCGAGTCGTGAGCACGTTCAGCGCGTTCTTCCTGCTCGGGCCGATCTTCATGCCCTTTGTCGGCGAGGCGATCCTGCTCGTCGGTGACTGGCGACTCGTTTTCGCCTCGGGGCTCATCCTGGCCGGGATCACACTCGTCTGGACCTTCGTCTTCGGAGAGACCCTCGAACCCGAGCTACAACGCCCGATTCGATTCGCCCCGATCCGGGAGGCCTTCGTGGCAGTCCTTCGCACACGTGTGACGCTGTGGATCCTGATCGCGCAGGCCTTCTTCGGCGGCGCGTTCTTCGTGTGGCTCGGCAGTGCGCAGCCCGTGATCGACGGGATCTATGACCGTGACGAGCAGTTCAGCCTGTTCTTTGGCGCCTCCGGGATCGGCATGGCAGCGACCTTGCTCTTCAATCGGCGCCTGATCGTGAAGTTCGGTGCAGCGACCATGGTGCTTCGGGCGGCGTCGGTGTTCGTCGTCGTCGGGGCGGTCGGCTTCGTCGGCACGCTGCTCGCCGACGGTGTGCCATCGGTGTGGTTCTGGTTCGGGTGGGCCTTCATCACCAATTCGATGGGCATCGTCATGGGCCCGCTGAGTGCCTCGCTGGCCCTCGAGCCCATGGCGGACAAGGCGGGCACCGCGGCGGCGATTCTCGGGGTCGCCCAGCTCGGTGTCGGCGCAGTCCTCGCGGCGGTGATCGACGCCCAGATCGACACGACGGTGACCCCGATGCTGCTCGGGTCGCTGGTCTACGGAGCGCTTGGCCTTGGGTGCCTGCTGGTCGCCCTTCGTCCGTGGGAGCGAAGCGGCGCCTTCTCTGTTGGGTGGCAGGACGGTCGGCGAGCCGCGAACGTCGCTGACTGACCGATCAATTTTCGAACGCGGCGCGAAGGTTGTTCATCGTGATCTGGCAGGCCTGCTCGAGATTGTCTCGGCGGCCTTCGATCTTGCCGGGGTACACCTCGGGCAGTGCCAGCATCGGCGCATCGAACGACTCGGTGACTCGACAGGAGTCTCCGCCGGTCGGCTCGATCGAGTAGCTCCACGTCGTCGTGTGCTCGAACTTCGGCGGCACCTCGTACGCGAACGCTGTACCGGGCTCGGCGACCGTCACCTCGCAGTCGGCATGCCACTCGTAGTCGCGAGCCTTGTTGTGGCCGCGGAATCGTGCGCCGACCTCGATCGCTGTCGCGTCGCCCAGGAACTCGCACCGCTGGTTCTCCGGGCTGAGGGTCGGCAGGCGTTCGAGATCGGTGAGGAACGCGTACACGTCGGCCGCCGAGGCGGCAACATCGACGGTGGCCGACCCTTGGGTTGCGGAGTTCTCCATCGATGCAGTGTCGTCGATGCGGTGCGCCGCCGTCGGGTCGGACAGCACCACGCCAGTCACGTTCGTGCCTGTCCCCGACGTGACTCGATGTGACGTCGGTGTGACTGGTCAGCCGATCTCGTCGGGCATCTCGGCTTTGCGGCGGCCGATGAAGTCCAGCATCTCGGCGTCGATCGCGTCGTCGAGCGGCGGCGGTTCGTACGCGGCGAGCGACGACTTCCAGGCCGTGTTGGCACGGTCGGCGGCGCTCGTTGATCCGTCCTCGAGCCACTGTTCATAGCTCGAGTTGTCGGCGAGCGTCGACCGGTAGAACGCCGTTTCGAAGTTGACAAGCGTGTGGGCCGTGCCGAGAAAGTGATTGCCCGGGTCGTGGTCGAGCAGCTGGTCGATGGCCTGGCCGTTCTCGGTCATGTCGAGGCCACGGCCGAGCGTCATCATCATGCCGAGCTGATCGGCGTCCATCATGAACTTCTCGTAGCCGATCGCAAGACCGCCCTCCATCCAGCCGGCAGAATGGAGGACGAAGTTGACGCCGGCCAGCACGGTCGGGATGATCGTCGACGCGGACTCGTATGCCGCTTGGGCATCGGGCAGCTTCGATGCGCTGAGCGAGCCGCCCGAGCGGAACGGAACACCGAGTCGGCGGGCGAGCGCGGCGACGGTGTACAGCACGATTGCGGGTTCGGGCGTGCCGAAGGTCGGGGCGCCGGTGGCCATCGACATCGATGATGCGAATGAACCGAAGACAACGGGTGCGCCGGGGCGGACGAGCTGACAGAACGCCATCCCGGCGAGTGCTTCGGCCAGCGTCTGGGTGGCCACCCCGGCCGACGTGGTCGGTGCCATGGCTCCGGCGAGGATGAACGGCGAGATGATGCACGCCTGGTTCGCAGCGGCGTAGGTCTCTGCTGCGGCGAGCATCGTGTCGTCCCAGACGAGCGGCGACGACGCGTTGATCAACGATGACATCACCGTGCGCTGTACACCTGTCTCGTCGCGCAGGTCGCCACCGAAGCCGATGCGGGCGAGTTCGATCGAGTCCGCAGCTCGTTCGCTGGCAGTGACCGACCCCATGAACGCCTTGTCGCTGTACTTGAGGTGGGAGTACACCATGTCGAGATGGCGCTTGTTGACCGGAATGTCGACGGGTTCGCAGACCGTGCCACCGGAGTGGTGGAGGTGGGGTGAGGCGTAGGCCAGCTTGACGAAGTTCTCGAAGTCGGTGATCGTCGCGTAGCGGCGACCCTGGTCCTGGTCGTAGACGAACGGCGAGCCGTAGTTCGGTGCGAACACCGTGTTGTTGCCACCGATCTCGACGCTGCGCGCCGAGTTCCGGGCGTGCTGGGTGTATTGCGCAGGAGCGGAGTCCTGCACGATCTTGCGGCACAACCCGAGCGGGAAACGAACGCGTTCGCCGTCGACGTCGGCGCCGGCGCTCTTCCACATCTCGAGCGCCGACGGGTAATTGCGGAACTCGATGCCGACGGTTTCGAGCAGGCGGTCAGCGTTGTGCTCGATGATCGAAAGTTGTTCGTCGGTGACGAGTTCGAACGGCCTGATCTGGCGTTGCAGGTACGGGGGGATCGGCGCAGCTGTCGACGCGCGGCTGGCGGCACGTCCGGCGCGTCCGCCCGAGCGGCGGCTCTGTCGTTCTTCGACACTCATCACGATCCCCGATCACGTCGCCCGTCGTTGTCGTCCCACGATGCGGAACTGTTCCATCATACAGAACGATCACGCTCGGGTCGAGCGTGCGCCGCCGAGTGACACCTCGATGGTGGTTCCGGCCCCGAGAAGGCGAGTCGGTGATCAGGTGGGGCGGCGACGACGGCCGGTGCGCTGGCGTGCACCCTCGCCCGCAGCGCGAGCCTGCGCAACGGGAAGCGCGGTCTCGGTCGCCAGGTTCGGTGTGGGTTCGCTGGTGTGAGGGAATCCCATGGCGTTGACGAACAGCTCCTGAAAGCGTGGCTCGGTTGCCGTTTCGATCTTCTCGACGCGCCGCACAGCGTCCTCGATCTCTGCTCGCTGCGCAGCCGAGACGAGCGCGCGCACCGCTCCAGCACCTGCAGCGTTGCCCACTGATGCGACCTTGGCGACCGGCACGTCGGGAACGAGGCCGAGCACCTTTGCGTAGAGCGGATCGATGTGCGCGCCGAACGCACCGGCGAGGCGAACCGAGCCGATGCCGTTCGGGTCGGTCCGGCCGGCGTGTTCGCAGAGCAGGTCGATCCCGGCGCGCAACGCGGCCTTCGCCAACTGGATCGCACGCACGTCGTCCTGGGTCACGTTGATGTTCTCCGCGGGGTCGTCTGAGTTGCCGAAGAGTCGGTAGGAGTAGGTGCGTCCGTCGGCGAACACGCGCGACGATTTCGACGGCCCGTCCGAGCGCATCGTGCCGTCGACGTCGAGTAGTCCGGCGAGGTACAGCTCACCCATCACTTCGATGATCCCCGACCCGCAGATGCCTGCGATGTCGAGCTTGCGGGTCTCCATGTCGAAGGACGGATCGTCGGACCACAGGTCACTGCCGATCACCTTGATGCGCGGCTCCAACGTGTCGCGGTCGATACGGACCCGCTCGATCGCCCCTGCGGTAGCGCGCATGCCGGCTGAGATCTGGGCACCTTCGAACGCCGGCCCGGTCGGCGACGACGCCGCAAGAACGTGGGCGCTGTTGCCGAACACGATCTCGGCGTTCGTGCCGACGTCGACGAGCAGCTGGAGGTCGTCGCATCGATGCGGACCCTCGGCAAGGATCGCGCCAGCGGTGTCGGCGCCGACGTGCCCCGCGATGCAGGGCAGCAAATAGACCTTGGCGAACGGAGCATCGAGTTCGAGGTCCGATGCGTCAACGGTGACGGCGCTGTCGGTGGCGAGCAGGAACGGTGCCTGGCCAAGCGGAGTCGGGTCGATGCCGAGGATGACGTGGTGCATGATCGGATTGCCGACAATGGTCATGTCGAGCACCGACGATCGGTCGATCGGCCGCTGCTCTGCTGCATCGTGGTGGGTGGTCTGGTCGTCAGCGGCCTGGCCGACCAGTACGTCGATCATCGTGTCCAGCGCCGTCCGGATCGAGCGGGTCAGCTCGATCTCGCCGCCCGGATTCATCATCACGTACGACACGCGCGACATCAGATCGTCACCGAACCTGATCTGCGGATTCATCACACCATTGCTCGCGACGACCTCGCCGGTTGCCAAGTCGACGAGGTGTCCGGCAACCGTCGTCGAGCCGACATCGACGGCAACACCGAAGGCTCGGTCGACGTAGCCGGGGTATACCGCGCACACGTCGCGCCCGTGGCGGACGGCAACGGTGATCGCGTTCTCGCCGCGCTTCGCGGCTGGTGCGATGAGGGGGAGGACAGCGGCGTCGAGGTGAGCCATCGCGATGTCGTAGTCGGCGAGCAGGGCCGCGCCGATCTGCTCGCTCAACCCGCCGAGCTCGGAGTCGAGTTCGGCCTTGGGGAGTTCGATGTAGTGGAGGCGGACGAGTGGATCGACGTCGATGTCGCCGACATCGACGGCTTTGCGCACGACCTGCTTGTGGACCTGGCTGGCGGCGGGAATCTCGACGACGACGTCACTGCACACCTGCGCGGCACAACCGAGTCGCTGGCCGTCCAGGATCGGTCGGCGGCCGGCGTAGTCGGCTTCGGTGGAAGCCCAGCCGGTGAGGGCATCGGTCCGGGTCGGCACGATCTGGCATCGGCCACACAACCCGCGACCTCCGCACGTCGAGTCGAGGTCAGCGCCTGCGGTGCGTGCCGCATCGAGCACGGTCGTTCCCGGCTCGACCGAGACCGACAGTCCCGATGGAGCGAACTCCACACGAACGCTGGACATTGCGTCAGCCTTCCACGCGAGCGCGGCGACCGCCACGACGCTTCGGAGCGCCGCCTGCTGCATCGCCTGCGGCCTGGCCGCCACCCTCGCGGTACGTCGCGATCCACGCGCCGCAGTCGCGGTCGTGGCCGGCGAGCACATCGGCAGCCTTGACGGCTTTCTTGACCTCGTCGTGCAGCGGGCTCATGATCGCCGACGTCATCCCGTTCGAGATCGCCATGGCGAGAAACGTGCCCGTGATCGCATGTCGTTCGGGCAGACCGAAGCTGACATTCGAGGCGCCGCACGTCGTGTTGACCTTGAGTTCGGTCTGGAGGCGCCGGAGCAGCTTGAACACCTGTTGGCCGGCCTGGCCCATGGCGCCGATCGGCATGACCAACGGGTCGACGACGACGTCGGATGCGGGGATGCCGTGGTCCGCAGCTCGGTTCACGATCTTGCGTGCCACGTCGAATCGGACGTCGGGGTCCTCGGAGATACCGGTCTCGTCGTTGGAGATCGCGACGACTGCAGCGCCGTACTTCTTCACGAGGGGCAGCACACGCTCCATCTGCTCGTCCTCGCCGGTCACCGAGTTGATGAGCGGCTTGCCCTGGTACACGGCGCACCCCGCCTCCAGTGCCTCGACGATCGAGGAGTCGATCGACAGCGGCACGTCGGTCACCGACTGCACGAGCTGAATGGCCTGCGCCAGTAGGGCGGGCTCGTCAGCGAGGGGGATGCCCGCGTTGACGTCGAGCATCTGTGCGCCCGCTGCCACTTGGGCGATGGCGTCAGCGGACACACGCTCGAAGTTGCCTTCCTTTATCTCGGCGGCGAGCAGCTTGCGGCCGGTCGGGTTGATGCGCTCGCCGATCATGACGAACGGACGATCGAAGCCGATGACGACTTCCTTCGTTGCGGAGCTGATGATGGTCTCGGTCATGTCGTTCGTCGATTCTGTTGATGAGTCGGGTCGTTGCAGTCACATCGGCAGTCACATCGGGGACAGGCACGAACGTGACTGAGTCACGCTGGTGCCTGTCCCCGATGTGACTGGTTCAGGTGTCGGGGTCGAGTCCGCCGTTGGCCACGATGGCCTCGAGGCGGTCCCGTGGGTAGTCGTTCTCGATTTCGGCGCACAGTTGGTCGAGCTGCGCGCTCACGTCGCCCTCGCCGAGAGGCGTTGCAACGGTGCGCCACTCGCGCACGTAGTCGTCGGTCGACGTGAGACCTGCCACTGCGGCGGCGCGGTCGATTGCGTGCTGGAAGCGGGCGTGCAGCAAGACTTTACTCTGCTCGTCGCCGCCCCTGGCAGTGAGTTGGGCCGGGATGTCGCGCCACGAGATCGTGTTGATCGATGGGGTACCGCGCCTGCGGCGGTTGGTGCGCTTACCCGCCTGGCGCTCGCGCATCTCGCCTTGATCGAGTTCGTCGCCCGTCTCCGGCTGGGGGATCTCGTTGCTGTCGTTCATGATGCTCGAGCCTTGCGCGTGAAGTCGACCAGTGTCGTCTCGAGCTCGCCGTAGCCCGTGTGCTCGAGGTGCAGCTCGAGGCCCAACCGATCCGAGCACGCCTGCGCGGCGGCCCGCGCCTTGGGGTCGTCGGTCTGCTCGAGGTACACCAGCCGCGTGTAGTTGCCGAAGTACATGTCGCGCAGCTCCGGGTGCTTCGCGATGCCAAGACCTGTCCAGATGAGTCGTTCCCAGTTTCGAGCGAGGAAATCCGTGAGATAGAAGCTGCCGAGGGCGTGGTCCTGCAGGCGGTCGAAGCCGTCGTGGGTTGCGAAGAACTGATAGCAGTGCGCCCCGGCCAGCATCTCGACGCCTTCGTCGATACAGACCTGTTGCAGGAGGCCGCTGGTGCCGCAGTCGGCGTAGCCGATGAGGATCTCGTCGAACCTGCCGCTTGCGGCCGCGGTTCCGTCGTCGACCAGAACAGCATCCGACGACACGCGAGTCACCGTCTCCGTCACGTCGGTGCCTGGCCCCGCCGTGACTGGCGATGTGACTGCGGGCGCCGCCTCGTCATTGCGGGCGCGGCGGATGCGGGCGCGGACGAGTTCGGGGATCTCACTCGGGCGGTTGTGCAACGATGCCGGCAGGCACTCGACAGTCACGTTGTCGAGTCCGTTGAGCTGGGTGATCGCCAGGAGCTCACGAGCGAGCGCGCCACACGCGATGACGAGCACCCGTGGAGCGCCCACCGGTCAGCCCCGAACCGACGGGCCGGCAGGCTCAGGGTTGCCTCGACGCGCCAGGACCAGTGCTTTGGCCTGCTCCGATGCAACGGCCGCGTCACGACAGTAGGCGTCGGCGCCGATTGCGTCACCGAACTCCTCGTTGAGCGGCGCGCCGCCGACGAGGATGATCTGGTCAGCGCGCCGACCCTTCGCCTCGAGCGTGTCGATGACCACCTTCATGTACGGCATCGTGGTCGTGAGGAGTGCTGACATACCCAAGATGTCCGGCTTGTGCTCGTCGAGGGCTGCGAGAAACTCGTCGACGTCGGTGTTGATGCCGAGGTCGATCACTTCGAAGCCGGCGCCTTCGAGCATCATCGCGACGAGGTTCTTGCCGATGTCGTGGATGTCGCCCTTGACGGTGCCGATCACGACCTTGCCGACGGCCTCGGCTCCGGTCTCCGCGAGCAGAGGGCGAAGGATGGCCATGCCGGCCTTCATCGCGTTGGCCGCGAGCAGGACCTCGGGGACGAACAGGATGCCGTCCCGGAAGTCGATACCGACGATTCGCATGCCTTCCACGAGTGCGTCGTTGAGGACGCGATCAGGCGCCCACCCGCGGTCGAGCAAGATCGTCGTGCCCTCGTGGATCTCTTCCTTCATGCCGTCGTAGAGGTCGTCATGCATCTGCGCGGTGAGGTCTTCGTCGCTCAGCAATGCCAAGTCGATCTCTTCCGCGTCGCCTGACTCGCCAGCGTCGATGTCGTCGCTCATGTCGTGATCTCCAGAGAGTGTGCGGAACGGGTGGGCCCCGCTGCCGTTGTTCCGCAATGCGGAACTGTACCGTATGGTGAAACAGTACGCCAGGCCCCTCTGGGACGAGCGATGACGACAGGCTAATGAGGACACCGTCGGACCGCAATGACGATGCCGTATTGATGTCGAATTGATGCCGGCTTGATGCTGTATCGGTGCTGGCGCAGTGCCGGAACAGCTGTCGAACGACCGCACAGGATGCAATGAAATGATGGCCAGGTGTCACGTGATGACCATGCACCAGGTGGAAGCTGCTACACCTGAACGCATGGCCGGTGTCCAATCGATCGAACGCGCCTTCACCGTTCTCCGCGAGCTCTCACTCGGCCCGGCGGGCGTCACGGACATCGCCGAACGGGTCGACCTGCCGAAGTCGACGGTGTCGCGGTTGCTCTCCGCACTCGAGGCCGAGGGTGCGGTTGCACAGCACGAGGCCGGCACGGCGTACGAACTCGGTGCAGGGCTCGCAGCACTTGCAGACGCGGCGAACAACGATGCGAACATGGCAGCCGTTGTCCGGCCGTTCCTCATCGAACTGAGCGAAGAGACCGGCGAGGCGGCCGGCTTCGTGGTCCGCTCGGGTCGAAATGTGTACTGGGTCGACAACGTCGAACAGGACGATGTCGCGGTCCAGGTACAGGATCGGACCGGCTTCTACGCGCCGATGCATTCGGTGCCTGCTGGTCTTGCACTGTTGGCGCATCTGCCCGCTGATGAGATCGAGAGTTACCTCGCTCAGCCGCTCGAGCGGATCAACAAGCAGACCATCACCGATTCGGATCGACTTCGATCGCACCTTCGTCAGATCGTCGCCGACGGGCTCGTCTGGTCAGTCGATGACCTTGGCGACGGCATCACCGCGCTCGACGTACCGTTTTGTGGCGCCACGGGGCAAGTCGAAGGAGCGCTGTACGTCAACGCGCCGAGCTATCGGTTCCCCGGTGACGGCGACAAGGATCGCGTCGAGGCGCTCGTCGTCGACGCCGCTCGCCGTCTGTCCGTGCGGTTCGCGATTCACTGACCGCTCGCCGGCCGGATCGGCCGTCTCGTTGTCACCGATCGGTGCCGTGGAACCTGCTCTGCGAATTCGGAGGCACGGCTGGGCTGTAGGTTCGGCGGCGATGAAGCGACAGGACAAAGCCGACCGGATCGGCGAACTGCTCGACGATCTCTACCCGAACCCGCCGGTCCCGCTCGATCACCGCAACGCGTACACGATGCTCGTCGCGGTAGCGCTGTCGGCGCAGACGACTGACAAGAAGGTCAACGAGGTCACGCCTGCACTGTTCGACGCGGCCTCGACGCCCGAAGAGATGGCGCGACTGTCTCCGGAGGAGATCCTCGGCTACATCAAGCAGGTCGGCCTCGCGCCGACCAAGGCGCGGAACCTGTCGGCGATGGCCCACCAGATCATGGATGCCGGTGGTGAGGTCATCGGCGACTGGGACTTCTTGGAGAGCCTCGCTGGTGTCGGCCACAAGACCGCCGGCGTCGTGATGGCCGGAGCGTTCGGGTTCCCGGCGTTCCCGGTCGACACTCACATCCATCGTCTTGCCGACCGGTGGGGTCTCAGCGATGGCAAGAACGTCGACAAGACCGAGCGCGACCTCAAAGCCGTGTTCCCCGAAGACACTTGGGATCGACGCCACCTGCAGATCATCTACTTCGGGCGCGAATACTGCCCCGCCAAGTACCACGACCTGACCGGATGCCCGATCTGCTCCTGGGCCGCCACGAAGAAGCGCATCGCTGCAGAATCCGCACCGACGAAGCGCTGACCAACACTGACGCGGCCGACCGGTCGCCGGTGCCAGCGTTCGGGTTACTCAGTCGTCGAGGTGGTCGGTCTGGACGTCGATGGCGCCGTCGCCGAGACCCAGCGGCCGGCTGCGAATCTCTGCGGCGGAACGAAGATCGCCGATCGGCTCCGAGGTGAGGACGCCGCCCTGCGCCACAACCGGCTGGTCGGGTCCGCGATAGACGGCGGGCACCTGGGCCAACTCATTGTCGTCGTCCAGGTAGACGTGGTCCCCTCGAAGGGTTGGATCCTCGTTGCCCTGTACATCGATGGAGACACCGACACTGTGAGTCGTGACGATCGCTCGGATCTCGCCGGTCTCTTCATGCTGCTCAAACGCCACCTCGTAGGCGCGATCGTCGTTCTGGCCGGCGTTCTGGAATGCGTCATAACCGTTGGCACCCTGGATGAAAAGATCGAAGAGGTTGCCTGCGGTCGGTGAGCCGGTGACGTCCTCGAGGTAGCCGTCGTCGCCGGGAACGCTGACGGCATCGTTGATGGCGGGGACCTGCGTGAGAACGGGAGGCAGACCGTCGCGATATCGGATGCCGGGGAGCGTGTCGTCGTTCGTCGTGGCCGGAAAGTCTGCCCCGGAGGCAACACCCGCACCGATCACGAGGGGCCCGATCGCCGGCAGGCCGCGTACGAACTGGCCTGTCCCGTTGGTGTGGCCGATCTGTGTCCAACCGTCCTCTTGGTATCCGGTGGTGTATCGGTTGCCGTCGGCGTCGGTCTGAATCGGGACGACGATCGGGTAGTAGCGGCCATCGGGACCGAGAACGGCGCCACCACCGACATGTTCGGTCATGGGGCCGGTGCCATCCGAGATGATGTTGGAGTCGCTCCACTGGGTGCCATCGGGGAACGTCGGACCGCCGACGAAGGAGTCGGTGAGGTCGAAGTCCCCCGTCGCCAGACCGATCGCGAGGTCATAGGTCGCCTGGTCGATCTCGTTGGGCTCGACCAGTCCTAGATGGATCGCGATCAGGAGCTCGACGTCGCTTCCGGAGGCACCGGAACCATCGTTGATGGATGCGGACACCGTGTTGGCGGAGTTGACCACCTCCGCTTCCAGACGCGAAAGCTCCTCGAGGGAGATCATGCCGAGGTCGGCTGCTTCGGATAGATTCGCGAGATTCTCGATGAGTGTGGCGAGGCCGGCGGTCTCCTCGCTCGCCTCGCCGAGGAGAGTGAACAGGGTGGCCGTGCCGAATGGATCGTCGGCCTGCGCCGAGATCCCAGGCAACCGATCGGATTTCCTGTTGACGGAGTCGACCTGGGTACGCAGAGTGGTCACGACATCTCTGGCCATCGGCACCTTCATCGACACGATGAAATCGCTCATTACCGCTCCTCCTCGACCCACATCGGCCAGCGAACGGGTTCGGCTGGCTTGGCTCCCGGCAGATCGACGGTGACCGTCGCGACGTTGTAGTACTTGTCGTAGTCGGCCTTGCGCTCCTCCCAATCAGCGAGATCGATTCGCCATTGCTTCATCGCTGCGGTGTAGTCGTCACAGATCACCGCTCGACGATCATATTCCTCGGCCAGACGTCGCTCTTCGGCGGCGATGAGACCGAGGTTGATGATCGATGCGTCCATCACCTGGTTGATCGGTACAAGGTAGGGGCCCTCGTACCAGCTGGGAGCGGTGTTGGTCGACTGCACGTTCTGCTGCGCTATGTCGGCAAGGATCGCCTCGCCGCGCAGCTTTGTCGCCGCGCTGCGGAACTCTGAACCTGTGGGCATGACGGAACCGTACGCGGAGGACGAGGCGGCAGCGACGGGGAGCACTCCCCGGTCGGAGTGGCGGATTGGATCTGGAACTGGATGGCGACGAAGAAGCGCATCGCGGTCGAACCGCGCTGGCAAGCCGACCGTTGCATGTGCCGGAAACGGTCAGAAGCCCGACCGCAACGTGACTCATGGCGGGAATAGTCTCCGCTGAGGTTGGGAAGCGATTCACGGGGGCTGATATCTTCAGGCCCGCATGTCGCTCTTTCTCCGCGATTACCTCAACGTCGTCTGGTTCGGTATCGCGGCGCTCGCCATCGGTGGGCTGCTGCTCGGGCTGGCTGCCGCAATCCGGCCGTCGAAACCCAACTACGACAAGTCGATCGCCTACGAATCCGGCGTCGATCCGGTGGGCCTGGGCTGGTCCCAGAGCCAGATCCGCTACTACGTGTTCGC